>Ga0172378_10001095_pt1 | contig 24700 bp, 21 predicted proteins | sample GrowelOW332metaG_FD_119755 | JGI IMG/M metagenome (GOLD analysis project Ga0172378, IMG submission 119755) | Groundwater microbial communities from an aquifer near a municipal landfill in Southern Ontario, Canada - Pumphouse #3_1 metaG | ecosystem: Environmental > Aquatic > Deep subsurface >... | reverse complement strand
TCAAAATAGAGAAAGACGTTTCGGAAAAACAGGACAACAGATAAAAAAATGATAAAAATGATAAAAAACTTAACCATTTTATTTCTATTTACCTTCGTTGGTATAGTAGGAGTTAAAGCCCAAAAAACTGATACTATACGCAAACCACAGGTTTATTATTCTAGTGCCAAAACATATACAATAGCGAATATTAAAGTAACAGGTATAGGTGAACATTATGATAATGAAACCTTAATACAATTATCAGGCTTACACATTGGTAGTGAAGTTAAAATTCCAGGAGAAAAAGTAACTAAAGCTTTAAAAAAACTTTATGAACAAGGAATGTTTTCGGATATAACTATTTCTGTTGAGAAAGTTTATAAAGATAAAGTTTATTTAATTTTAGATTTAAAACCTAGAAGTAAACTGACTTCTATACATTTTTCAGGTATAAAAAAATCAGAAAAGACAAAAATTAAAGAAAAAATCAATCTTAGCCCAGGAGTACAAGTTACAGATAATATGATTTCCAATTTGGAACGTATTGTCAAAAAATTTCTTAAAGAGAAAGGTTATTATAATCTTAATGTTTCCATAGTGAAAAAGGATGATCCTAAATTAGATAATTTTGTGAATTTATATGTAAATGTAAGTAAGAAAAATAAGATTAAAATAAAACATATATACATTAATGGGAATAGCCAAGTATCTGATAGAACTCTTAAGAGAGCTATGAAAAAAACTAAAGACAAGTCTATTTTAAACTTTTTTAAATCAGCAAAATATATAAGAAGTGAATTTGAAAATGATAAATATAATATTGTTGATAAATACAATGAAAAAGGATTTAGAGATGCGGTAGTACTATCTGATTCTGTTGTTCCTATTTCTGATAGCAAGGTTAATTTATATGTTAATGTAAAAGAAGGTAAAAAATATTATTACAATAATATAACGTGGGTTGGAAATACTGTTTACAATTCTGATATTCTTTCAAATTTCTTAAATATTAAGAAAGGAGATGTTTATAATTCAAAACAATTTGATAAAAAATTGAATGGTAACGAAGATGGTCTAGGAGATTATTTCTACTATAATAAGGGCTATATTTTCTATCGTGCTATTCCAGTGGAACAAATTGTAGGGAAAGATTCAATTAACGTTGAAATTCGTATAATGGAAGGTCCTCAGGCTAGCATTAATAGAATTGATATAAGTGGTAATACTACCACTCACGAGCATGTTATTAGACGAGAATTATATACTTATCCAGGAGATCTATTTAGTAAAGAAAATGTTATGAGAAGTATCAGACAAATAGCTAACTTAGGTAACTTTAATCCCGAAACTATTAATCCTGGTATAGTTCCTAATATAGATGATGGTACTGTTGATATTAACTATCAAGTTGAAGAGAAATCTAATGATCAGATTGAGTTATCTGGTGGTTGGGGAGCAGGTATGATTATAGGTTCTTTAGGCCTATCTTTTTCCAATTTCTCAATAAGGAATATATTCAATTGGGAATCTTATAAACCCCTACCTCAAGGTGATGGACAAAAATTTAGCCTTAAGGCTCAAACTAATGGTAAATATTATTCTACTTTTAGTCTTTCATTTACAGAACCTTGGTTAGGTGGTAGAAAACCAAATTCATTAAGTGTATCTGCTTATTTTTCAAAACAGACAGGATACTCTTCAAGCTATAATAATTCCTACTACGTAGGAAGTAGTAGTTCCAATACAGCTGGACAATCAATGACAACTTTTGGTTTTACTGCCGGATTAGGTAGACGTATTAAATGGCCAGATGATTATTTCACCATGTATAATGGTATCTCATATCAAAGATATACACTAAAAAATTGGGCTTATTATTTAATTTCCAATGGTAATTCAAATAATTTATCATTTACAACATCTATAAGCAGATCTTCTATTGATAATCCTATTTTTACTAGATCTGGATCACAATTTACTTTAAGTTTGAATTTTACTCCTCCCTATTCTTTATTCTCAAATAAAAATTATGCAAGTGCAAATATTTTAGATAGAGATAAATATAGATGGATAGAATTTCATAAATGGAAATTTTCTGGGAAAATATATATGCCACTTGATAAAAATGAAAAATTTATTCTATATACAGGATTCCAATATGGATACTTAGGATATTATAATAAATATAAGAGATCTCCCTTTGAAGGATTCGAAATGGGAGGTGATGGAATGTCAGGTTATAGTCTTTATGGTAGAGAATATGTAGGACTTCGAGGCTATGAAAATGGTTCTTTAACAAATGCAGGATCTAATTTCATATCATCTGATTCTAGAGATGCTAGTGTTTATAGTAAACTGACTATGGAACTTCGTTACCCTTTATCTTTACAACAATCTGCTACTATCTATTTATTGACTTTTTTCGAAGCAGGAAATTCTTGGGCTAAAATACAAGATTTTGAACCATTTAATTTATATCGTTCTGCCGGTGTCGGCATAAGGATTCTACTGCCAATGTTTGGACTTCTAGGAATAGATTGGGGATATGGTTTTGATGATGTTACTGGAAGAAGTGATGCTGGTGGTTCTCAGTTCCATTTTGTGTTAGGAAAAGAGCTTTAGAATATATGTATTGTATACAACATATATTATATACTTGATTTAGTGAAAATAAATAATTATAATTAACAAAATTTTAAAATTATGAAAAATGTAATAAAATTTATGGCAATAGCTGTACTAGTGTTTACAACATTAGGAGTATCAGCTCAACAAACAAAAATAGGCCATATTGACATGCAAGAATTAATTACAGCTATGCCTGAAACAATTTCAGCTAAGGCTCAACTAGAAAAGAAACAACAAGAAATTCAGAAAGAATTTGATAATATGAAATCTCAATATCAAAAATTGATTACAGATTATCAAGCTAAAGAAACAACTTATTCTGATATAATGAAAAATACTAAACAACAAGAAATTCAATCTTTACAAAGTAGAATTCAACAATTTAGTAGTCTTGCTCAAGAGGAATTAAGTAAAGCTGAAAATAGTTTAATGCAACCAATAGTTGAAAAAGCTATAAAAGCTATTAATGACGTAGCTAAAGCAAATGGTTTTACATATATTATAACTAGTACTGCTATACTTTATCAAGGAGTTAATGCTGTAGATATATTACCTATGGTAAAAAAAGAACTAGGAATTAAGTAGTTGCTTAATCTTAAAATTAGATATGCTTAATTGCTTGGTCTAAATAATAATTAAAACCTGCAGAAAAAAAAGATCATTTTTCAGCAGGTTTTATTTTTTTATTGATTAACTTCACGATTTGAAAAACATATATCATGAATAATCAAGATAAACACGGACCCATAGGAATATTCGATTCTGGATATGGTGGTTTGACAATATTAAAAGAGATAGTAAAAGAATTACCTCAATATGATTATATCTATATAGGAGATAATGCAAGAACTCCTTATGGTACACGTTCATTCGATTTGGTTTATAATTATACTCTCGAAGCTGTTAAAGAATTTTTTAGAAGAGGTTGTCCACTAGTAATACTCGCATGTAACACTGCATCCGCAAAATCATTGAGAAGTATTCAACTTTTAGATTTACCTATTATAGCTCCTAAAAATAGAGTTTTAGGTGTAATACGCCCTAGTGTTGAAAGTATTAAAAATTATACACGTAATGGACATATAGGCATATTTGCTACAAATGGGACTGTTGAATCCCTATCCTACCCCCTCGAAATAAAAAAATTACACAATGATAAAGATTATATCATAACCCAACAAGCATGTCCAATGTGGGTCCCTATAATAGAAAATAACGAAATAGAAAATCCAGGAGCCGACTTCTTTATAAAAAAATACATAGATGAATTATTAGGAAAGGATCCCTTAATAGATACTATAATATTGGCATGTACTCACTATCCTATTATCAAAGATAAAATTAGAAAATTTTTACCTAAGAATATAAAAATTGTAGAACAAGGTAGTATCGTTGCCTTAAGTCTTAAAGATTATTTATTGAGACATAAAGAAATAGAAACGAGATTAGATAAAAATTCTCAAACCTTATATTTAACTACTGAATCAACTAATATGTTTAAAAAAATAGCAAGTATTTTTTTAAACAAACAAATAATTGTTGAACATGTTGAATTTGAGAATATATTGACTAAAAGGTAAGAAATATGGATGAAAATAAGATAATAAGAGAAGCATATAAAGATTTGGTCAAATCTTTAAGACATGGAACTACGGATGAAAAGAAAAAGCTTATAAGAAAAGCATTTGAATATGCTAATGTCGCTCATAAAGGTGTAGTTAGAAAATCAGGAGAACCATATATAACCCATCCTATTGCTGTTGCAAAAATTTGCGCTAAAGAGATAGGACTAGGTACGACTTCTATAGTATCTGCTATGCTTCATGATGTCGTAGAGGATACAGATTATACTATAGAAGATATTAGGATAGATTTTGGAGAGAAGATTGCAAATATAGTTGCTGGTCTTACTAAAATAAGCGGTCTTATGAATAATGATACTAATTTACAAGCAGAAAATTTTAAGAAAATCATTTTGACGCTAGCTGAAGATGTAAGAGTTATTTTAATTAAAATTGCTGATAGACTCCACAATATGAGAACTTTAGATTCTTTGGCCGAATATAAACAAATTAGAATCTCGAGTGAAACCTTGTACATCTATGCACCACTTGCACATAGAATGGGACTTTATAAAATAAAAAGTGAATTAGAAGATTTGAGTTTAAAGTATGAACAACCCCAAGAATACAAATTTATAAATGAAAAGATAGAGGGATATAAACATCAATTTTCAGATTTACTCGAAAAGTTTACAGCTCCTATAAAGGAAAAACTAAATATAAACAATTATACATATAATGTAACGGCAAGAACGAAAAGCGTTTATTCAGTGTGGCGAAAAATGAAGGTCAAAAATCTTAAATTTGATGAAATTTACGATTTACTCGCAATTAGGATAGTCTTTAAGCCAAAAGTAACTATGTCTGAAAAACTGCAGTGTTGGAATATTTATTCTATAATAACAGATTTGTATAGTCCAAAACCCGAAAGGATAAGAGATTGGCTTAGCGTACCTAAAGCGACAGGTTATGAAGCATTGCACTTAACGGTAATGGGACCTGAAGGACATTGGTTTGAGGTCCAAATACGTTCGGAAAGGATGAATGAACTTGCTGAAAAAGGACTAGCTGCACATTGGAAATATAAGGAGCATGAAACAGATAGTTCTGAAATTGATAAATGGTTATCTGGAATTAAAGACATGCTTGACCAACCTGACTCATCTGCTATTCAGTTCATGGATGAATTTAAATTAAATCTTTATGCTAAAGAAATAAGAGTTTTTACTCCTAAAGGAGAAATGATTACTTTAGCAAAAGGAGCTACTGCCCTAGATTTTGCTTATGAAATTAATACAGAAATAGGCAATAAATGCATAGGAGCAAAGATTAATCATAAATTAGTTCCCATGAGTCAAATTTTAATGAGTGGAGATCAAGTAGAAATTCTTACTAGCGATAAACAAAAACCACAAAAAGAATGGATAGACTTTATTGCTACTGCTAAAGCTAGAACTAAGATACATCAGGAGTTTGCAAAAGAAAGAAAAAAGGATGTACAAAAAGGGAAAGATATATTTGCAAGAGTTCTAAAAAAATTAAATCTTACTGAAACGCAAAAACAGTTAGAAAAAGCAATAAAAGGGGTAAATATCAAAAACACTGAAGATTTCTATATGGAAATATCAAAAAATTCTATCACAGAAACAGATATTAAGAAGATTTTGACAAAAAAAGAAAAAAGTAGTTTTATTAAATATTGGCATCTACAATTTCTTATGGGGCACAAAGATGAAAACAAAAAGAAATTAAAGGGTAAAGAAGATTCTAAATTTATAATAGCAGAATGTTGTAAACCTATTCCTGGGGATAATGTAGTAGGATTAAAACTTGAAGACAATAAAATATTTGTACATAAAAAGAGTTGCCCTGAGGCTATAAAATTAATGTCTAATTATGGAGATAAAATAGTACAAATAAAATGGGTTACTCAAAATGTAATGTCCTATCTAGTGAATATAAAAGTAAATGGAATAAATATTCCTGGAGTAGTAAGTGAAGTTACTGGTATGATTGCAAAAGAGAATAAAATAAGTATGAAAACCATACACTTTGAAAATAAAGATGGTATATTTGAAGGTATTTTAAGTCTCTATATTAATAATGCCAATGATTTAATGACATTGTTAGCTAATATAGCTAAAATAAATGGTATAAAAAATGTCAGACGAATTGATAATGAAAATTATTAAACATGGAAGAAGATATACTAAATAAAGCCACAAGAATTTTTACAGATTATCTAGAAAATAATAAATTTAGAAAAACTCCAGAAAGATATAAAGTATTAAAATTTATTTACCTAGACTCTGGACATTTCAATGTAGATTCTTTATATAAGAATATAAGAAAACATTATAGAATAAGTAAGGCTACTGTATATAATACTATATTATTATTGGTAGATTGCAAACTTGTAAATAAATTAGATTTTTCAGGAAATGCTCATTATTATGAAATAAGATTAGGTATAGTACCTCATGGACACACTATATGCACTAAATGTGGTAAGATTGAAGATCTTTATGATGATACTATAATCGTAAAAATAAATAAATCACTAGTAAGTAAAGATTGGGAATACACATCACATCAAATTTGTGTATATGGTCTATGACAAAAATGCAAGCAAAATAAAATATGATAAAATTTAAAAAAAAGATATTAGATAATGGTCTAACTATTATCTGTAACGAAGATAAAGGAACTCCCTTTGTTTCAGTTAATATATTGTATAAAGTTGGAGCTATTAATGAAAATGCAAATAAAACGGGATTTGCTCATCTTTTTGAGCATCTTATGTTCAGTGGTTCAAAAAATGTAAATAACTTTGATCACTACGTTCAGATAGCAGGAGGAGAAAGCAATGCGTTCACTACTAATGATTATACGAACTACTATATAACCATTCCTGCTGTAAATATAGAAACAGCTTTATGGTTAGAATCAGACAGAATGTTAAATCTTAATATAGATCAAAAGTCTTTAGATGTCCAAAAAAGTGTAGTTATTGAAGAATTTAAACAGCGGTATCTAAATCAACCTTATGGAGATATATGGCTCAAACTAAGACCTCTAGTATATAAGAAACATCCCTATTCATGGCCTACTATTGGGAAATCTATTAAACATATCGAAGATATAACACTGGAAGATGTTCATAGTTTTTATAATAATTTTTATAGCCCCAATAACGCTATTCTATCCATAAGTGGTAATATAGATGAAAAAAAGGCTATAGAATTAGTCGAAAAATGGTTTAATGATATACCTAGGTCAAATTATATATCACCTATAATACCTGCAGAACCTAAACAAACAGAGCCCAGAGAGTTAATAGTTAAAGACAAGGATGTTCCAGCAGATCTTATATTTAAAACCTATCACATGGGTAAGAGAATGTCTCAAAATTTTTATGATTGTGATACTATTTCAGATTTATTATCAAATGGTCAATCAGCTAGATTATATGTAAACCTTATTCAAAATAGCAAGATTTTCTCTGAGATAGATGCCTATGTTACAGGTGATATAGATCCGGGATTATTTATCTTTAGAGGTAAATTATCTGAAGGAGCTAAGGTAGAAGAAGCAAATAAGGCTATAGAAAGAGAAATTCAAAAATTCATTAATGAAAGTATTTCCGAAAGAGAAATTCAAAAGATAAAAAACAAAGCGGAATCTAGAATTCTATTTAGCGAAATTAGTTATCAAGGGAAGGCAGGTAATATGGCTCTATTTGAATTTATGAGTAATGTTGATATGATTAATAATGAGGTAAACTTTTATAGAAATATAAATGAATCAAAAATCAGAGAATGTGCCAGAAAAATATTTAACAAAAATAATTGTTCCACACTTTTATACTTAAAAAAATGATAAATAGACATATAGCTCCTGATATTACTGAACTTTCCAACCCTGTTCTCTTAAAGCATTCAATAAATAAATTAGCTAATGGGATAGAGATAATTATTACTAATGATCCTAACCAAGAGGTTTTTAAAATGGACGTAGTATACAATACTGGTACAATTAATCAATCTAAGGCTTTAATTGCAAATACTACAATGAATATGCTTTGTAATGGTACTACAAAACATAACTCCAATAAGATAGCTGAAATATTTGATTATTACGGATCTTATATAGATACAAATTGTGGTTTTGCACATTCTGAATTAAGTATGATAGCTCCTACTAAATATGCCAAAAATACTATCCCTTTACTAGGAGAGATGATTCAAGAGAGTATCTTCCCAGAAAAAGAAATAGAAATATTTTTAAGAAACAAATATCAGGAATTTTTACTTCAACAAGAAAAGACCTCTTACATGGTATTAAAAAAATTCAGTCAATTAATGTTTGGGGAAAATAATGTATATACAAATCCAGTAAATAAAGAGGATTTTAAAAATATTTCGAGAGACATATTAAAGAACTACTATAATAGTAATATACAACATTCTCGATGTAAAATTTATTTATCTGGATGCATAAATAATGAGATTATAAAAATAATAAACAATGTATTTTCTTATCATTGTCTCGATAATTCCAATCCTAACAAGAAAATTGTATTATCGCCTGCTGAATTTGGAACATATTCAGTAAACAAAAAAGATGCTGTTCAATCAAGTATAAGAATTGGTAAAAAAGGAGTGCAATTAGTTGATAATGAATATCCTGAATTCCAAGTACTAAATACTATTTTAGGAGGATATTTTGGGTCTAGGTTAATGAATACCATAAGAGAAGAAAAAGGCTATACCTATGGAATTAATTCTCTTAATGTATCTTTACCAGATACGGCTTATTGGTGTATTGTTACAGATGTAGATAATAAATACGTAGAAGATACGATCTATTTAATAAATAAGGAAATAGAAAAATTGAAAACTACTTTAGTAGGTGATGATGAATTAAAAAATGTAAAAAGGTATATGCATGGAAGCATATTAAGGGAAATAGATGGTGTTTTTTCTCAATCTGATACTTTAAAAAACAAGCAAAAATTTGGTTTAGACAACACAATTTACAATGAAATAATAGAAAAAGTCAAAAAGTGCACTAGCGAAAAATTACTTTATTTAGCCAATAAACACTTATCTACAGATGCTATGTATATAGTTAAAACTGAAGAAATTACAGAATAATTATTCTGTACATAATTTTCATAAACATGCTCATATTTGCTATTTAAACTTTTTTTTATAACTTTGTGAGGCATTTAGATATTCGTAAATCTAATCAGAATTGTAAAATACTTAGTACAATTTTACAATGCTAAATTAAATTCAGATTCTCTATAATCTATAAAATCTAATTAATGAATTAATTTTTTAATACCTTTTGTATGGAGGTTTTATACGTATAGATTACTTGAAATAGTTATGGAAATATTCTAAAAATTAAAAACATTTTAATTATGTCACTAAGAAAAAATATTCTTGACTTAAGAAGAAGAAAAGAAGAAATACTTCAAGGGGGTGGCGAAGCTGCTATTCAAAAGCAGACCGCAATGGGAAAGCTTACAGCAAGAGAGAGAATTGAAGTTATTCTTGACAAGGCATCGTTCCACGAATATGATTTATTCGTAGAACATCAGTCTAAAGATTTTGGAATGGACAAAAAGGTCCTAAACAGCGACGGAGTAATCATAGGAACAGGTACCATTTATGGTGAACCTATTGCAATATATGCTCAGGATTTCACAGTTGCAGGAGGATCTTTAGGGCTTATGCACGCTCGTAAAATCACAAAAATAATGGATCATGCATTAAAGATGCGTATCCCTTTAATAGGTATTAATGACTCAGGTGGAGCTAGAATACAAGAAGGAGTTGATTCTCTAGCAGGTTATGGTGAGATTTTCTTCCGTAACACTCAAGCTTCTGGTGTTATACCACAATTATCCGTTATATTAGGTCCTTGTGCTGGTGGAGCTGTATATTCTCCAGCTTTAACAGATTTTGTATTTGTAGTTGATAACATTTCAAAAATGTTTATTACAGGTCCTCAAGTGGTAAAAACAGTACTTGGAGAAGAAGTTACAATGGAAGATCTTGGAGGAGCTAAAGTACATGCAACAACTAGTGGTAATGCTCACTTCTTTGCTGAATCAGAACAAGAGTGTTTTGAACAAATAAAGAAATTATTAACTTTTATTCCTTGGAATAATTCGAATAAGGCAAAATCATTCCCAGCTAAGAAACCAAAATCTGAATATAAAATTGAAAAAATATTACCTACAGATCCAACTCAACCTTATGATGTAAGAAATATTATTAAGGCTGTAACTGATAATTCTGACTTTTTAGAAATTCAAAAGGATTTTGCTGCTAATATAGTAATAGGATTTGGTCGTATAGAAGGTGATACTGTAGGTTTTGTTGCTAATCAACCTCTAGTATTAGCCGGTGTATTAGATTGCGATTCTGCAGATAAAGCTGGTAGATTTATTCGTTTCTGTGATGCTTTTAATATTCCTATAGTAACATTTGAAGATATGCCAGGTTATCTACCAGGTGTAGAACAAGAACATATGGGAGTTATTCGCCACGGAGCTAAAGTATTATATGCCTATAGTGAAGCTACTGTTCCCAAAATCACTGTAATTCTTCGTAAAGCTTATGGTGGAGGTTATATAGCAATGAACTCAAGACATCTTAAAGCTGACTTTATGTTTGCTTGGCCAACTGCTGAAATTGCTGTAATGGGACCAGAAGGTGCTGCAAATATTATCTTTAAGAAAGAGATTAAAAATGCAGAAAATCCTGAAGAAATGAGGAAATTAAAGGTAGTAGAATATAGGGAGAAATTTGCAAATCCTTATGTTGCTGCTTCCAAAGGATATATAGATTCAGTAATAGAACCTAAAGAAACTAGAAACTTACTTAAACATTGTATAGAGGTTTCAGGTGATAAGACTGTAATGACACCAGCCAAAAAACATGGAATTCCTCCATTCTAAAATATTAGTTATGACAGAAGAATTTGATAAATTTGAAATTGATGGCGTAGTTTATAAAACTATGCCTACAAAGAAATGGAAAGAGCGTAAAAATTGGGAGAAACCTAATCCTAATAATTTATATTCTCATATTCCAGGTACAATTGTAGGAATTGATGTAAAGGAAGGTCAAACTGTAAAAAAAGGAGACCTATTAATAATACTTCAAGCTATGAAAATGGATAATAAAATTATTGCTCCATTTAATGCAAAAATTAAAAAGATTTGCGTAGAATTAAATTCTCAAATACCTAAGTCAGAACTGATGATAGTACTTGAGGAACTATAAAATGAGTTAAATATCTAATTAACTTAAAAAAGACTTTCAAAAATAATTTTTGAAAGTCTTTTTTTTATTTTATAATCATTATATTTGTTTAAAGTATATTATTAAAACCAAATAGATAAGATATGGAAAAGGCAGACATTATAGAAATAGCTCGTAACAAAGCCAAAGAATGGCTCAATGGAGCTTATGATCAAAAAACAAAAGCAGAAGTTACAAAACTCCTTGCAGAAGAAGATACCACTAATTTAGTTGAATCATTTTATGGTAATTTGGAATTTGGGACAGGTGGACTTAGAGGAATAATGGGTGTTGGAACCAATAGAATGAATATTTATACTGTTGGGTCAGCAACTCAAGGATTTGCTAACTATATTAATAGTTGTTTTGAAGGAGAAAAATCCGTATGTATAGGTCATGATTGTAGAAATAACTCTTCATACTATGCAAAAACAGTAGCTGCAATATTTTCCGCAAATGGAATAACTGCTTATCTATTTAATTCTCTTCGTCCTACCCCTGAAATTTCTTTTGCTATAAGAAAATTAGGATGTAAAGGAGGAGTAATAATTACTGCATCACATAATCCTAAAGAATATAATGGATATAAAGCTTATTGGGAAGATGGTTCACAACTAATAACCCCTCATGATACCAATGTTATTAACGAGGTAAAAAAAATTAAAGCTAAAGACATTAAATTTGATAAAGTAGATAATCTTATCAAAATATTAGATGAGGATTTTGATAAGATATTTCTAGATCAAATTAAGACAATACAATTATCTCCTGAAGCGATAAAAGCTCAACATGACCTAAAAATAGTATTTACCCCTCTTCACGGAACTACCTACAAGTTAGTTCCAGAATCATTAAGATATTGGGGATTTACAAATATTACAACTATTCCAGAGCAAATGATTACAGATGGAAATTTCCCTACTGTTATTTCAGCCAATCCTGAAGAACCAGCAGCATTCAAAATGGCCTTAGATAAAGCTAAAGAAATTGATGCAGACATTGCCATGGCTTGCGACCCCGATGGAGATAGGATAGGTATAGCCGTAAAAGACGATGAAGGAGAATGGACTCTGCTTAATGGAAATCAAACTAATATAATATTTACTTATTACATCTTAAGAAGAAGGCGAGAATTGGGAATGATTAAGGGTAATGAATATACTGTCAAAACAATTGTGACCTCTGAATTATTAAAAAAAATTGCCGAAAAAAATAATGTAAAATGCTATGACGTATATACGGGCTTCAAATGGATAGCAGATGTTGTTAGAAATATAGGGCCAGATGGTTATATTGGAGCTGGAGAAGAATCTTTTGGATTTATGCCAGGAGCTTATACTAGAGATAAGGATGCCGTTTCGGCAACCTCTATGATGGCAGAAATCGCAGCTTGGGCAAAAGAACAAAAAATAACTTTATTTGATTTATTAAAGCAAATTTATAAGGAATATGGTTTCTCTCAGGAAAAGATGATTTATATAGTTCGTAAGGGACTTTCTGGAGCCGAGGAAATTAAAAATATAATGACGGATTTTAGAGAAAACCCTCCTAAAGAAATTAATGGTAGTAAGGTTATTCTAAGAAAGGATTATGCTAATCTAAAAGAAAGTGATTTAATTAATAATACAACTAAGAATATGGACTTCCCTATCACTAGCAACGTACTACAATATTTCTTAGAAGATGGATCTAAAATTTCAGTTCGTCCCTCGGGTACAGAACCAAAAATTAAGTTTTACTATGAAGTAATAGATAAACTTAAGGACATAAATGATTTTAAAAAAGTTCAAGAATTAGCTTATAAAAAAATTGATAAAATAATGGCTTCATTCAAATTTTAAAAGAAAACATTCCAAAACCTGTATAGATAATAAAAACAAAACCTATAATCAGAATAATAAAATAAGATCTAATATATAAAATCTATAATCAGGATAATAGAATAAGATCTAATATATAAAATCTATAATCAGGATAATAAACTAAGATTTCAAATACGAGAACCTCTATGCATAATGTATAGAGGTTTTTATTGCTCAAAAAAAACTTTATTAAAATTTAATAGGTATAATTTTTTTCTAGCACGTGTAACTGCTGTATAAAGCCATCTCCAAAAGTTATCGTCCATCATTGTCTCTGTCAACCAACCTTGATCCACAAAGACAGCATCCCATTGTCCTCCTTGCGCCTTATGGCATGTAACTGCGTAAGCAAATTTCATTTGCAAGGCATTAAAATATTCATTTTCCTTTACCTTATCTATTAACTTACGACGAGATTTTATTTCTGGATAATCCTTTTGAATATTATAAAATAGTTTTTTATTTTCCTCGTAAGGAAGTGCTGAGCTATCTGAAGTCAAAGTATCCATTAGTATTTGAGAAGTAATTTCTTGATTATTACCATCTAATAATATATCTGCTTTGATAAAATGAAAATCGTAATAATCAGACCTTCTACCTATTCTTTTGATTGTAGCTATTTCTCCATTTGCTATAAAATCAATATCTTCATAATCTTTTGCGCAAAAATAATTATTTTTGACAATCATAACTCTGTCTCCACTACTAAAATCATCCTCTCGATAAAGTATAGTTCTACGTATTCCTTCATTAAATTTATTAGCTCTTTGATTTGTTCTACATAGAACTATTGTCTCTTCAATGCCATAGTGAGAATAACTATCTTCCAATAATTCAAGCAACTCAGAACCTCCGATTTTAAATATATCAGGGAATTTATTTAATTTAAAAATCAAATTATTACTACTGCTTCCTATCATACTTCTAATGGTTGTTGCATTGTATAGTATCCCAGAATTTTCTGTTTGTCTCATAACTTCAGACATTTCTACTTCATATACTGTTAGGTCATAGGCTGTTTCTAAATAATCTTTAGAAAGTGCTGGACTTAAGTCTGTACCAACTGGAGGTAATTGAGCCTCATCTCCAATTAATACTAACCTATTATTTTTACCATTGTAAACATACTGCATTATGTCATCTAATAAATTTCCAGAACCAAAAGATAAATCTCCTCCAGATTCTCCTATCATTGAAGCTTCATCTATAAAAAATAATGTTGAGACATCTTTATTGTAACCTAGAGCAAAGCTGTACATTGTATCAGTGTTATTCTTTTGTCTATAGATTTGTTTATGAATAGTAAAGGCTGGAAAATTAGAATAGGAAGAAAATACTTTTGCAGCTCTACCTGTAGGAGCTAGTAATATAAATTTTGCATATATCTCATTAAGAGCGTTAATAATAGCAGAAGCTAACTTGGTTTTTCCTGTCCCAGCATATCCTTTTAATAAAAACAAAGAGTTCGAATTATTACTAAAAAGGAAATCTATAAATGAACTTAGTACCTCTTTTTGATTGTCTGAAAAGTCAAATACAAATTTTTCTTTAACTTTGTGCCAAAAATAATCATTATTCATTATATTTTTATTGCTATAATATGTTATAAATCAAAAAAATTCTTAATTTTGCATTTGTATGGTTAATATCTACTTAAGATTTAAATACGACTATAAAGGTAATACTTTTATTTTGTTTTACCTTGATATGTTAAAGTTTGATCCAAAAGATTTATACTAGAACTGACAAACTAATAAATTAAAAAATAACAAAAGAACAAAGAGTATGAAAAAAACTATCCTTCAAATTGTTTTAGCTGCCTTAGCTATCTTTTTAGTATATGAATGCTACGAAAGTATTTCTATTCCACAAAAATTTAAAGTAATTAAGGAGCAGAGATATGCGAAAGTAATTCAACGTTTAGTTGACATACGTTCCGCTCAAGTTGCATATAAGGATTTATATCATAAATATGCAAACGATTTTGACGAACTAATAAATTTTGTCAAAAATGATTCAGTAAAAGTTGTACGTTCTATTGGAGAATTAACTGATGATCAACTTGAAGCTGGTATGACAGAAGCAAGAGCTATCAAAGAAGGTTTAATACTAAGAGATACAATAAGAGTTCCAGCTTTTGAGCACATATTAAAAAATGCTGAAAAAGATGGAGGTAGCTTCTGTAAGGATTATCCAATAGAGGAAATTCGTTATGTTCCTTATACTAATAAGAAGTATGAATTCACAATGGGTTCACAAGTTAAATACTCGGATTCTGGTGCAGAAATCCCTTTATTTGAAGCTCGTGTTACGAACTCTGTAATTTTTGAAAATCTACCTCAACAATTTCAAGAATTTGTATTGGAAGCTAATGGGGCAGCCATCAGACTTAAGAAATATGCTGGTTTAAAAGTCGGTGATATAAGAGAATCTAATAATAATGTCGGAAACTGGCAATAAAATCATTTGCCATGACTAACCTTCAATTTTCACATAAAGATTTTATAGAGGGAAATTCCGCAGACTATATATTATCCATCTGCCAAACGGCAGATGGATTGTCTTTTTCTATACATGATGAGAATGGAGTTTTATTAGGATTATTTAGTAAAAAATTACTTACTTACAAGGAAATTCTTCTAGAATATAAGACTAATAAATATCTTAATAAGGGGTATAAAAAGGTATTTTTTGCATATTGCAACAAAGAAAAATTGCTAATTCCAAAAGAGATTTATGACGCTAACATTTCTCAAGAATTGTTAAAAGTTTCAGTAAAACAAAAAGATAAATATTATCGTAGTTCAGAAATTTCTAAAATGCAGGCCTATGTAGTTGAATTTATCCCACTTTTATTTGATAATATTATCTCAATTATAAATACTAACAACAAAATTTATAGTACTAATATTATTGTACCTTTTATAAATAGAATTTTAACAAAAGATTCAGGCTCTGCTATATATATTGATATACATCCTTCTTATTTTGATCTAGTTATAAATATTCAAGGAAAGATTATTTTCTATAATTCATATGATTATGAAACCCCAACAGACATTGTATATTATGCTATTTACGCTATTAAAACAAGAGATGTATCTAGTAGTGAAATACCTATAATATTAAGTGGTGGAGAATTATGTGATATAATATATAATATACTAAATAAAACTAAAGAGATATTTAGTATTTACTATTACGATGTAGTTATATCCCAAGATGAGTCATTGGAACTCTTGGATAAAAATATAGAATCAGCAAAATTTTTAAATCTTATCAATCTTAGATTATGCGAATAATAAGTGGAACTCATAAAGGACGAAGAATAAGTCCTGATAGTAATTTTACAGCTAGACCTACAACCGACTTTGCAAAGGAAAATCTATTTAATATACTAAACAATATGATAGACTTTGTTGGAATACGTGTATTAGACCTATTTTCAGGAACAGGAAGTATAAGTTATGAATTTGCGTCCAGAGGAGCTAAAGAAATAGTAATAGCCGAACTAAATTATAAACATTATGTCTTTATTAAAAAGACAGCTAAGGAATTAGGATTTAATAATTTCAAAATTTTTAAAGTTAATGCATTTACTGCTTGTAGAAAACTTAAAGGACAAAAGTTTGATGTAATCTTTGCAGACCCTCCTTACAAATTAGAGACAATAGAAACAATACCTGATGCTATTTTTGATAATGATTTATTAACAGATGAAGGTTATCTCATTCTAGAGCATCCTTCTAGGTATGATTTTTCCACTAATCCTTATTTCACAGAACATAGAGAATATGGAAGTGTAAATTTTTCAATATTTAGCAATATAGATAAAGCTAATTATAGTAAATAATTTTTATTTATATAATCTTGAAATATACTTAAGATTTCTGGCATATTCTTTCGTCCAAAACCTATCCTTAAATGAGAATTACCATATTTAAATGTTTCAGAAGGTAATAACATTATACCTGTAGATTTCACCAATTTATCTGCAAATTCAAATGCAGACTCTTTAAGTTTCAATCGTACAAAGGCTGTAGATCCTGACCTTGGTATAATAAAATCAAATAAGTCTTCATTGTGCTTTTGAAATTTAGAGAATAATTCTATATTTCTTTTAATCTTTTTTAAATTTGGGATCAAGAATTTGTCCATATTATTTAGAGCTATGGTACTCAGAATTTCACTAGTTGAACTACTACATATTGAAAGATAATCTTTAAATCTCTCAACTTTACTTAGAATATCTTTATTCTGAGAACTTAACCAACCTATTCTCAAACCTGCTAATCCAAATGTTTTAGACATACCCCAAAGACTTAGTCCATTCTCATATATATCACTAATTGAAGGTAATTTGTATTTATCAACTAGATTCAAGAATCTATACATCTCATCTGAGTATATATATATTCCTTTTTCACGAGCTAATTCCACTAACTCCATATATTCGCTAATCTCAGGACTAAAACCTGTAGGATTATGTGGAAAATTAACAATAATAAGTTTTGTCTTAGATGTTACTAATTTTCTCAAATCAGAAATTGAATATATCCACTCATCATTTTCTTTACAGGGATTCCAAGATAAAAGTTTTGCTCCTATTTCCTCTCCCACCTGATAAAGAGATTGATATATTGGTGACATACATATAAATTCATCTCCTTTATTTAGGAGTACATTCATCAATATAAAATTACATTCTCCAGGACTAGACACGATAAGCTCATCCTTAGTAATAGTGCTATAATGTTTTACTATTGCTTCCCTAAGATAATCACTACCACGAGTCTCTGTATAACCTAATTTTAGATTATTCCACAATTGTTTTTCTTTTTCTGAAGCTTGATTCAGCACATATTTCATACCAAATCCATCACAATCTGAACTAGATAACATATATTTTGCACTAAATTCATACTTTGCAAAATATCTTTCTACTTTAAACTCTTGTATATTCATATGTTCAATATCTATAGAGTATCTTTATAATCTCAAATATAAGCTTATAATATTTGACTCTGTAATTTTTTATAAAAAATAAGCCGTGCTTTAAACACGGCCTATTCTTTATTATATTATCTTATTTTTGACTATCGAAATTGTCGCATACACATACTAAATTACGATCTCCATAACCATCGTCAACACGACCAATTTGAGGCCAGAATTTATTCATAGCAACCCAATGTAATGGATATGCAGCTTTGCTTCTAGGATAAGCATGATGCCATTCATCTGCAGTAAGTACAAAATGAGTATGAGGAGCATTTTTAAGAACGTTATCTTCCTTATCAGCTCTTCCTTCACCTACTTCTAGTATCTCTTCTCTGATAGTCTGTAAAGCCTCAATAAATCTATCCAATTCTTCTTTAGGCTCACTTTCAGTAGGCTCAACCATTAAGGTTCCATGAACTGGAAAGTCTAAAGTTGGAGCATGAAAACCAAAATCCATTAGACGTTTAGCAATATCAGATTCTGATATTCCGTATTTCTTTTGCATAAGGGAGCAATCCCATATCATCTCATGTGCCACTCTACCTTTAGAACCACTAAATAATATTTTAAATCCTAATTTCTCAAAAGAAGATTTAAGATAATTAGCATTCAATATAGCCACTTCAGTAACTTTCTTAAGACCTTCAGTACCCAACATTAATAAATAACCATAGGTTACAGGCATTAAACCAACTGAACCATAAGGAGCAGAAGAAACAGCACTAATACCATGTTCTCCACCAGTTTTCACTAAGGAATGATTTGGCAAGAATTGAGTTAAGTGTTTAGCCACACAAATAGGACCAACACCAGGACCTCCACCACCGTGAGCCATTGCAAATGTTTTATGTAAATTCAAGTGACAAGCATCAGCACCAATGTAACCTGGATTTGTCAATCCACATTGACCATTCATATTTGCACCATCCATAAATACTTGACCACCATTTTCATGAGTAATATCAATCAACTCTCTAATACTTTCTTCGAAAATACCATTAGTAGATGGATAAGTTATCATTGTTCCAAATAGATTATCTTTATTAGCTTCTGCTTGAGCTCTAAAGTCATCTACATCTATATCTCCATTCTCCAAAGTTTTAATAACAATGATATCACAACCTGCCATTTTACTTGAAGCAGGATTAGTTCCATGTGCTGAAGCAGGAATTAACATAATATGCCTATGTCCTTCACCTCTAGAAATATGATATTGACGAATAACCATTAATGCAGCATACTCGCCTGCTGCACCAGAGTTTGGCATTAAACTACAAGAATCAAAACCAGTTACTACTGATAACATATCTTCGCACTCTTGTATCATTTGAACAAAACCAGCAGCTTGATCCTTTGGTACAAATGGATGTATAGCTCCAAATTCAGGATAACTCAAAGGCATCATTTCAATAGCAGCATTCAATTTCATAGTACAAGATCCTAAAGAAATCATAGAGGTTGCTAAAGAGATATCTCTGCGTTCAAGATTCTTCATATATCTCATCATTGCTGTTTCAGAACGATAGTTATTGAATACGTCTTGAGACATAAATTCATCATCTCTCAACATACTTGGATCTAGGACTGTTCTATCTTCCAAGAAATCTATATGTTCAACTTTTTTACCTACTGCTTTTGCAAAAATGCCTATAATAGTATTAATTTCAGCTTCTGAAATTTTTTCATCTGTGGAAAGACCAACTATTTGAGATTCATCACAATAAGCAAAGTTAATCTTATGAGCTAAGGCATCTTTACGTATATCTTCTACCTTTACACCTTTAGGCATATTGAAATAAATAGAATCAAAATATTTATTTACAACCAACTTATAACCTAATTCTGTAACACTATCTGCAATAGTTACTGCTGCTGAATGTATATGTCTAGCAATTCTTTGTAAACCTTCTCTACCATGATATAAACCATAGAAACCAGCCATAATAGCATTTAAAGCTGTTGAAGTACAAAGGTTAGATAATGCTTTATCACGCTTTATATGTTGCTCTCGAGATTGAAGAGCTAAACGAAGTGCTGAGTTGCCTTGGGCATCTACACTAACTCCAATAATTCTTCCAGGAATTTGTCTTTTATATTTCTCCTTTGTAGCAATATAACCTGCATGTGGTCCACCATAATTCATAGGAGAACCAAGTCTCTGAGTGGTACCAAATACAATGTCAGATCCAAATTCACTTGGAGGAGTTAATAGTGCAAGACTCATAAGATCTGCAGATACAGATAGTAAACAACCATTCTCATGTACTTTGTCTGCAAATGCTTTATAATCTCTAACTTCGCCATTAGCAGCTGGATATTGAACATAAGCTCCAAAAAACTCAGGAGTAAATTCAAATGTCTTATAATCACCCATTACAATCTCAACATTCCTTGCAGAACAACGAGTCTTAAGAACATCAATAGTTTGAGTAAATAAACTATAATCTACAAATATCTTATTAGCTTTAGCTTTCTTTTTATCTCTTGGCATTAAACTATGCATCATTATCATAGCTTCTCCAGCAGCAGTTCCTTCATCAAGTACGGAACAATTTGTCAACTTCATTCCAGTAAGCTCAACTATCATTGTTTGATAGTTTAATAATGCTTCCAAACGACCTTGACTCACCTCTGCCTGATAAGGAGTATAAGATGTATACCATGCTGGATTTTCTTGTATATTTCTCGTTATAACTGCAGGAGTTATAGTATCGTAGTAACCTTGACCAATAAAAGTTCTATAAAGCTTATTTTTCGAAGCAATTTCTTTTATTCTATTTGAAAATTCATATTCTGTCAAAGGTTTAGGTAAATCCAAATCTTTCTTAAGTCTTATAGACTCTGGAATAGTCTGATCTATCAATTCATCAATAGATTTAACACCTATTACTTTAAGCATCTCTTCCATATCCTCTGGACGTGGACCAAGGTGTCTCCATAAAAATTTTTCTTGTGCCATTTATTTATATTTAAAACGTTTGTTATCTTTACAGTGTAAAATTAATAATAATAATAATAATGCCAAAAGACTTTACATTAATTATTCTAATATAAGGAAATACATAAAAAAAACAACTCGATTTTATCTAAGACCTAATTTTTTTATAGGCATTAAAAGTCAAAATTCCACCTATTAATCCTCCTAAAGCCTGCACTATATTTGGTATTATTTCTTGAATAGCTAGTTGAAGACCTATGTTTGGCATAAATGTTTCAGAGATAAAATATACTCCTACCATTCCCAACACGGATAAAAACAGGAAGAGATATTTTATTAAAACTGGCTTATTAAAACTCAAATTAGCAAACATAGATTCTAGGCCTTTGGCAAAGAAAGTTAGAGGAGCAAATATCGCAAATCCTCCAATAATATCTGCCATAGCCGAACCTATTGCAGCTACACAGAAGCTTAAAAGGATGGTTCTCTTATTAGTATTTGCTAAAACTAGTCCAGAAAAAACCACAGCTACATCACCTAGACTAAAATATCCCCTACTTGGTAGAGGTATTCTTACAAATAAAGTTATAAGAGCTATTAGTACAACTAGAGCTATGGCTATAAAATTTAATTTTTTCATTTTTAATATTCAATATTATCATAAACTTATAATTTAATTTTTAGCAAATTTATATTGTTTATGTATTTATAATAGTATTTATTTAAAGATTATTGGGACTTCTTTTTCATATCTGTCAAATGTCTCATTCTATTGTCAAAAACAAGCCACTGATTTTGGGATTCCTGTTCTAGGTAAAAAAATAATGCCAATATCAGACTTCCATACTTTTTTAATTTTGATTTTTGAAGGTATTTATAAGTATTTAGTAAAAACATGCATCTTTTTAAGGAATATTTACCCTTAATTAAAACTGCCTTTATTGTAATAATATAGGACTTATTATGCATAGAGATAGGCAAATTATAAATATCATTCAAACTTATTAATTCTGCAGCTAATTTACAAACAAATAAGGAGTTAGGGAACAATAATAATTTTATAATAGTATCGTTCATCCAATCATTTCTTCCTAAGAGATTTAAAAGTTGAAAAATCACTCCAAACAGAAATAAAAACGCCAAAAAAGGTAAAAGTCGGAGAATAGTATTATAAGTATTTTTAATATCATTTACTAATGTATTAGCCATCAAAAAACCAAATAATACAATTAATTGTATCCCTATATTTGAGTTAAATGTAGAAAACACAAAAAAAATCATATAGCCTAATAAACTCAATAATATTGTAAAAATTTTAATCATTCCTTTTCTATTTTTATAACTCTTTCTTTATTATCTTTTAAACAAATATTTATATTTTTAATATTTTTAAATTGAACTTGAGATTGTACATTCTTGAGATGCGAAACCAAAAAAATACATGATATTTTAGTACTTAGTATCTTAGTAAAACTGGAACTGTATTTATCAAATTCGTCGGCTACAATTATTTTGGGATAATCTAATACCTCAAGCCAATTTATGTAAATATCTTTAGATCTATCGAGTTTTTTGCAGAAAGCTAGAGAAGATTCTATGGTATATAATTGATTATTTTTGTTTTGCTCCAAATATGCAAAATCTAGTTTATTCCTTTTCAATAGGGGTAGTAATAATAATTCTAGAAAAGCCGTTTTACCTATACCATTATTCCCCGAAATAGTATAGAGAGAGTTTTCTAAATTTAAGACTATATCACTATCTACATTATATGTAATATCTCTCTCCTTAAAATAATATCTACCTTTAGCTAATATAATTTTCATAATATGTATTTACATAAATTTCCATTCTTTAGATAATAGATAGAAATATTAGTTTCTTTGTTTAATAAGGCCATTTGCTTTTTAATAATTAAGCGATTATTTTCGCTAAGAGATTCAATAATATTATTAAAAATAATTTTTAAATTATGTATTTGATTAATTTTGATAACAGTCATTATTAAAGCAAAGCATATTATACTTTTTTCTCCTCCAGAATATTTTGAAAGCGATTTCTTCCTATCGTAGGAATTTATATAGAAGACTTTTAATAGTAATTCTTCAATATCAGCTAAAGCTATTTTTAACTTATCCTTAGGAAAATACATAATGATTTCATCTTCAATACTATCGGTAATAAAGATATTATCAAAATCTAGTATTAAATAATCTTTACCATAGCTGTCTATCATTTCACATATATCCATCTTGCAAATTAATTTTAAAAAATTGATTTACCTATGTCAGTGGTAAATTTCTCTAAAGTTTCAATTCCCATATAAGAATTTCCATATTTATTTAACTCAGGACTCCATACTGCTATACTTAATTCTCCTGGAATAATAGCAACTATTCCTCCTCCAACTCCACTCTTACCTGGCATTCCCACGCGAAAAGCAAATTCTCCCGATTCGTCATAAAATCCACAAGTAAACATTAAGGCAGAAAGTCTTTTAGCTCTACTTTCAGATAATATTCTCTCTCCATCAAAAGGATTAAGCCCTCTATTAGCTAAAAATAAAAAGGAGTTTGCAAGTTCTACACAATTCATTTCTATGGCACACTGACTACAATATATATCCATCAATTTATCCACATCACTATGAATATTACCAAAACTCTTCATCAGATAAGCTAAAGAAATATTCCTCTCAGCATGTTGCAGTTCGGAGTTTTTTACACTTTTATCATAATAAACATCTTCAGAACCTGCTACTTGCCTTACAAAACTAAGAATTTCTTTTTTAGGATCTTTTAATAAATCAGAGAGCAAATCTGTGACAACTATTGCTCCAGCATTAATCAATGGATTTCTAGGTATTCCACTTTCGTATTCCAATTGTACCAAAGAATTGAAGGATGTTCCTGATGGTTCTTTTCCGACACGGTCCCATAGTTCGTTACCCATTATACGTACAGCCATAGCTAAAGTAAAAACCTTTGATATGCTTTGAATTGAAAATTTTGTATGAGCATCTCCTACTGTATAAGTTTGCCCATCTAAAGTAGTTACAGCTATCCCATATTGCCTTGGATTAACATTCTTTAATGCAGGTATATAATCGGCAACCTTTCCTTTTCCAACTCCATATACTGAAACCTCATCATAAATCTTTTTAATAATTGAATAATAGTCTGTCATATAGTACAATTAATAAATTATATGCTAACGTAAATTTAAGCTAGCGCACAAAGTTAAAAGTCTGACTTTAAAAATCAAACTTTTTAGACATAAAGAAATAAATGGTAGATTCAACTACCAAATGCAACTTTTTTATTTACAAAATTATAAAAAATTTTAAATGGTCGTTCATACTCTAACGTTTTTCTTGGTCGTCTATTTAATTTATATTGTATATCCTTA
>Ga0172378_10001093_pt1 | contig 24724 bp, 25 predicted proteins | sample GrowelOW332metaG_FD_119755 | JGI IMG/M metagenome (GOLD analysis project Ga0172378, IMG submission 119755) | Groundwater microbial communities from an aquifer near a municipal landfill in Southern Ontario, Canada - Pumphouse #3_1 metaG | ecosystem: Environmental > Aquatic > Deep subsurface >... | reverse complement strand
TCATCAATTTAAAACCACCCAATAATAAATTTAAAAACATCCCTAAAAGGCTACAAATCGTCCCATAGGATCGACGTGTATCGGATGTTTCATAGTTTTTAGGATCTTTAATGAAAATTTTAGCTAATAAAGTAACCACTGTCTTCTTCCTTCCTTCTAAAGCTCATAATACCCCTTTTAGACATTCCCTGGTTTAAAACGGTCTTACAAAATGTCATCATTCATGCTTAAATTAATCCATCTTCTTTGTTTGTGTATTAACATTCAATCCATTTTTTCACTATTTTTTATTTTTTTGTAATAAAAAAAGCCCAACAATCCGTATTCAAAAATCGCCACTTAACCCGATACTCGGCATCAGATTCTATATGGTTCATTTTAAGGGTAAATCCCCTTTTATGCCTTCATTAAAGGCATCTTATTGAAATTTATTTTACCATAACTGCTTCTAAAAAACAAGAGACTTCTCTTGAATTTAATGTTGCCTTAAAACTTGTTCTCCGTATAATTACATGGTATAATAAATAAAAAGTGCATTGATTTTTTACGTATTTTCGACATTTATACCTTAATTTTTATATTGCTGCGCTCAGCAAAACTGGTTGTATTAAAAACAACACACCGTGTTGTCCTCTTAATACTTGTATTCGTACGAATTGATGATCGCATCATTCGTTATGGTGGAAATAATGAAAATAAAAAGTATCCTTATTATGCTCTTCTCCGTAACCCTTCTCGGCCTTCTCATTGCCACCATTGTTTGGGGCATTCTTTATATTATGAATTTAGGGATTTATTTGCTCTGGGACACGCCTTTATTTGATAGTCCATTTTATCCCGTCATCATTTGTAGTTTTGGAGGACTGCTCGTTGGTCTTCTTCAAAAAAAGGTTGGTCCTTATCCTCAGGAAATGCAAACCGTTCTTGCTGATCTTAAAAAAAATCATTCTTTTAATTATTCAACAGTTCCTGTCCTCATTATTTGTGCGCTTGTCCCCCTTATTTTTGGCGGTAGCCTTGGTCCAGAAGCTGGACTCACCGGTGTTATTGCTGGGCTCTGTTATTGGCTCTCTGATAGGGTCAAGGGCATTTGGCATGATATTCATAACTTAGCTGATATCGGAATTTCAGCCGCATTATCTATCATTTTTCATGCCCCATTGTTTGGATTTGTCAATACCATTGAATCAGAAGAAGATGCACAAACATTTGCACTACCTAAAAAATTTCAAACTTTATTGTATTTTATTGCTATTATTAGTGGTTTGGGCCTTTTTAAATTTCTGCGAACAACTTTAGGTGGTGGAAGTGGCATGGGAAGTTTTTCAAACTTTTCTATGGGTTACAAAGAATGGCTCTTCATGATTCCTTTAGCCCTTATTGGTGGATTAACAGGCAACCTTTTTTTTCTCTTTAAAAAAGGGATCCGACACCTTTTATTACCCCTTAAAGACAAACTCATCTTTAGAGCCATACTTGGCGGGCTTGTTTTAGGTCTATTTGGAACCTTTTTACCCTTCACACTTTTTGCTGGCGAAGAACAATTGACCCTTTTAATGGACTCTTGGAGTCAATTATCTTTTGCCCTGCTATTGATCATAGGAATTAGTAAATTATTTGTTAGCAGTTTTTGTCTTGAAAGTGGCTGGCGTGGTGGCCATATTTTTCCTGTTATTTTTTCAGGGGCTTCATTAGGCTATGCCTTTAGCTTGATTTTACCCATCAATCCTATTTTTGGTGTGGCTGTCATGTGTGCTGCGTTAACGGCTTCCATTTTAAAAAAGCCGCTTGCAAGTGTTATGGTTTTATTGCTCTGTTTTCCGGTATCGGCTTTACTGCCTTTACTTGGTGGTGCTATGATCGGTTCCATCCTCCAATTTAGCGATTAAGATAGTCTAAAATTTTACTATATTCATCAATGGCTTGATTATAGCCATGTAAATAAAAATCATATAATTTTTCTGGTTTCTTTTCAAAATGAGAGACCGGTTTTTTTGTTGGCCGCATGACATAAATTCTACCTTGTTGTTCTAATAATTCTATTTTCTCCACTGCTGCATTGTAAAACTCATGGCGGTGCAATCCCGTATAGATAAATTCTGGATATTCTTCAAAATGTCTTGTATAAACACGCTGCATAACTGTAGAAAGCGGTTTCTTACGATATTTTTTAGGTTGTGTTAAAATCACAATAATTTTTTCATCCCCAATTTCCAATGCACGATTAATGGGTATAGAATCTGCAATTCCTCCATCTAAATAAGCCGCCCCATTTATAATAGTTGGTGGAACCAATATTGGCATTGAACAGGAAGCTTGGCATTGCAACATGATCTCTGCTTTGTTTTTAGGTGAAAAATAGTCTGCTTTCCCTGTTTTTAAACTTGTTGCAACAAGCTCACAATGCACCTTTGAGGCTAAATAGGTCTCAAAATCAAATGGAAAATATTCATTAACATACGTGTTAAACAGTAAATCCATATCGATATAACTATGTTTTCTGACAAATTTATTAATCCCTGCATAATATTCTTTGTCTTTATCAACAATAATCATACAATTTTTACTCCGCCCAATCTGCTTAGACTTATAGTCGACTGCATTACATGCGCCTGCTGAAACGCCAATTACGTTGGATAAAATCAAATGCTTTTTCATAAAATAATCCAATACACCTGCTGTATATACACCACGTGTAGCACCACCTTCTAAAATTACTGTTCCTTTATACATCGTTTCTCCTGACTTTTTAAGTTTCATCATCAGTTTTTCATGTATTTCTATTATAGCAGAAAGCCCCCGCAAAATAAACACTTTTTACATTAATCAATTGTCACCCTGTTTTATTTTAAGGGTTGACAATCGTCCGTATTTATATTATAATCAATTTATCTTATTTCAAAGGTGGTATTTTTTATGAACAATGACTCTATTTTTTCGACCCATAACGCAGTCTTAATTGGCTTAATGGCTTCTATTATGTGCATTTGTGGTCCTTTTGCCATTCCTATCGGACCCGTACCTATTGCCTTAACTAATCTTGTCATTTATCTAGCCGCGCTTTTGCTTGGTGCTAAGCGAGGCACTTTTTGCTGTTTAATCTATCTATTGCTTGGATTTGCTGGCTTACCCGTTTTTGCAGGCTTTACAGGCGGAATTGCCAAATTAGTAGGTCCAACAGGTGGCTATCTCATTGGCTATTTATTCACTGCTTTAATTGTGGGCTTTTTTTCAGACAAATTTGGAACGCATAAAAGCCTTGTTTTTATGGGGCTTTTGCTTGGAACCCTTACCCTTTATTTTTTTGGAAGCCTTTGGCTTGCTTTTCAAGCGCACCTTTCTTTTTTTGAAGCCCTTTCTATTGGTGTCTTTCCTTTTATTTTAGGGGATCTCCTTAAAATGACCCTTGCTATTTTTCTAGCGGCTCCCATTAAAAAGCGCATTCAATTTTAATGGGAGCTTTGATCTCTAAAATTTTTAATTAAAAAAGTCCTACTAAAAAAGGTTTATTTTAATCCCGTAGCAAAAAACTGTATTTTTACAGTATCCCTATGGGCTCAAATATACCAATCAGTAGGTATTTTTTTATTGTGCACTGTCGCCATAAATATTTTCGTAATCTTGTGTTGCAACTTGTGCTTGTGCTTCTCCTTTTGCACATGCTGGTGCAATTAATGGACAATGTTTACTACACCCTGTACAATATAAACCACTTAAATAATCATTTAAGCTCACAATTGGTGCTGTACTGTTTTCAACCGTTTGTCCGGAATCACCCTCTGCACTCGTCACTGTTTCTTCTTGAATGGTTTGTTCTGTGCTTTGATTTGCCTTAGCAATTCCAATCGATTTTTGCTCCTGCGTCGTTTGTGCTTCCTGCTGTAAAGTTACATTTTCAAGTATTGGCGTTCCTGCTGCATAAAGCATGATGACAACAACTACAAGGGCACCTGTCGAAACAAAAACTTGCCGAACAGCTTTCGTTCTTCGATGTTGTGCAATCTTTTTGATCATTCCTTTCATATATTTCAAATGCAAAAGAAAATGGACCAATAAAAAAGCAACCGCGCCATAGGCTGTCAATTTATGAATCGCAACAAAAATATATCGATGAGAAACATTTAAACCAGGTAGAAGAACAATAGAGATCATCAACCCTGAAATTATTATCAATGTGATTGCCACAATTAGAAAAAAATTAATTCCTATGGCTCTTTTCGTCCGAGCAGTCTTTTTTTTCCCTTTTTTAAAAATCATTTTAAACCATTCTTGATTCAACCCTAAATGAATCAATACTAAAATTCCTAATAATAATCCAAAAACTTCATGAAAGAGGATTCCTGTTTGTGTTAAAAAATACATCGAAATAAATAAAGCACCCATGATACAATCAATGATTATTTTAAAAACAAATTTTTTTTTCATTTTTTCGCTCCTTTGTTTTTTTTATTCTTTATTGATAGTATATTGAACAAATGTGTCATTTCTTTGTTTTTTATAAAAAAAAAGACCCATGTGGTCTTTTTTTTTTATTTATTTGCATTACTCATTCGCAAAAGCATTCCAATTCCAAAAACAATGAGAAAAATACCGCCAGAAATAATGCAGAAATCACATAGTTGAACCTTAACAAAAGCATCCCCCAACATTTTCGTAATGGTTGATAGTGCTTGCTCATTGTTTGAGGATCCATTTTCTAATACTTGTTCATTTAAATCAGCCTGAGGGGCCTTTATTTCATTTTGTTGATAGCTTTCGACAGATCCCGTATCTTCGCTTGAACTTTTACTAATTTGAAGTGGTACATAATAAACTAAACAAAGCAAACCTATAAAAATTAAAACTATCATGAAAAATATTTGTCTTTTAGCTTTCATCCTTAAGCCCTCCTTGTATGATACTATCTATTATACCACAAATTCAAGAATTGTCTAAGGTTTTTTTGTATTTTTTAACGCTTAAAATGCTATCTAAATGTTTTGAAAACAATTCATATGCATGATCTGAAATGCTGACTGAAAAGTCTTATTTTTAAAGTTTTTTAATCTTTTTATGCCTTTTAGATTTTTTTATCGTAAATATCAGATTTTAAAATCCTTTAAATGACTATCAAAAATGCACCCACTCGATCTGTCAGAGTTTGTTTAATGGTATACTTTTATTTTATATTCGTCCTTTTCAAACATTCCATTCCAATAAACGACTTAAAAAACGAGAAAGTTCTGCTGTTTTAGGCGCTGTAAAACAGGTTTTACTTTTACCAAATTCTAATAATTTTCCATTATATAAAAAAGCTAAATCTTCGCAAGCATGCCGTGCAAATCCCATTTCATGCGTCACAATAATAAAATTCATGCCTTCTTTTTTTAGGATATCAATCGTATCTAACACTTCATTTGTATATTCTGGGTCGAGTGCTGATGTTGGTTCATCCAATAGCAAAAACTTCGGTTTTGCAGCAATCGCTCGTGCAATAGCAATCCGTTGTTGTTGCCCTCCTGATAATTCTGCAGGCCGTTTCTGCTGATCATCTAATAATCCAAATTGATCTAATAATGCTAAAGCGCGTTGTTCCGCCTCTTTTACCGAATAGCCGTAGACTTTTTCTAATGGCAAGGTAATATTTTTAATGGCTGACATATGCAAAAACAAACCGCTCTGCTGAAAAACGAAACCAACATTATGGCGATAGGCCATTAATTCTTTTTCACATTTGCCAATATTTTTTCCTTCAATACAAACTTCTCCTGACGTCGGCAAAAGAAGTCCTCCTAATATTCTAAGCAAAGTTGACTTTCCACCACCAGATGGACCAATCAATGCAAGTGTTCTAATATCTTCATGAAAACAAATATCTGATAAAACAGTTGTTTTATCATCAAAACTTTTAGATAAATGGCTTAAATCAACTTGCATATCGAAACCGCCTTTCAAATCGTTCACTAATAAAACTAATCGGTAACGTTAAGCATAAATAGAGTATTCCTAAAAAGATATAACATTCAAATAGCTTAAAATTCGTTGATGAAATTTCACGAATTGTCTGTGTCATTTCAATCACTGAAATAATGGAAAGGAGTGACGAATCTTTAATAATTGAAGCAAACTGTCCGGTTAATGCGGGTAATGTTCGTGCAATTAACTGCGGTAAGATAACATAGCGCAGCGTCTGCCCTTTCGTAAAACCGACTGCAAGTGCTGCTTCTAATTGCGTCTCGTCTATAGAAAGTAAACTCCCTCGAATAATCTCTGAAATATAGGCCCCTTCAAATACAGAAAGAATAAGGACTCCAGAAAAAAATCGGTTGTCAATACCGAATGCGGTTCCAATGATATAATAAAACAAATAAATTTGCATGATCAATGGTGTTCCCCGAATCAATTTAACATAAACTTTACTTAAATAACGATATAATAATAATGATGAATTTTCGCCAATTGCACTCACAATGCCTAACAATAAACTCAGAAATAAGGCTACAATCGAAAGCAAGACGGTCATTTTAAAACCATCCCAAAGACGCAATCGAAATTTACCTACAAATGAAAAATCAAATTGTAACCCTAAATTACGAATAGCCACCCCAAAAACGATAATTAAAATGATACAAAGAATAAAATAATTCAGTATTGCTTTATAGGGCTTAACTTTATTTTCACGTTTTTCTGTAAATAAATGCCCCATTTTTATTGTATATCAAAAAACCATTTGAATCCTAATTCATCAAATGTTTTCTTTTCTTCAGATAAATATTTTTGTGACAATTCATCAAAGCCACCTTCTGCTGTGTATTCATCAATAAAAGCATTCATTTGATCTAACAATTCTGTATTGCCTTTTTTAACCGCAACACCCCATTGATCGGCATCTTGGAATGGAATAAAAATAGCATTTGTTGTATCTTCATTGGCTTTCCAATTGCGATAAATGGTTAGTTGATCATATAAAAAGGCATCTGCTTTGCCTTGAGTTACTTCCGTAACGCAAGCAGATTCATCTGACAAAGCAATAATTTCTGCATTTGTAAGATTTTTTCGTGCATAAATTTCACCCGTAGATCCTACTTTTACAGCGACTTTTTTATCGGCTTGATCAAGATCTTCTGCTTCTGTAATGTCAGAATTTTTATTGACTAGCATAGCTAATAATGAATTGGCATATGGTTTTGAAAAATCAACAGTTTCCGCACGTTCATCTGTAATTGTCATGGACGAAATGACCATATCAGCCTTACCCGTTTGGAGTGATGGAATGAGCCCATCCCAAGCTGTATTTACAATTTCAACATCACGACCGATATACTCCCCAAAGGCCTTTGCAAAATCAACCGAAATACCCGATGGGTTGCCTTCTTCGTCTTTTGTTTCAAATGGCGGATAAGCAAGTTCCATCGCAACAACTAGCGGTTGATCTGTCTCTGCCGTTGTTGCTGTCTCTTCATTATTTGTACAACCTGTTACGATGAGCGTTAATGCAATCGCGACTATTAAAAACAGATTTCTTTTTTTCATCTTTTCTCCTTTTTTTGTGAATGATTATATTTTAACACTTTCTTTTATTCCTGTCAAATTAATAGGTTGAATTTTTATAAACCCTTAATTCATTTTTTAACTTGAACAAATGTATAAATTGTTCTATAATAATTATAATGGTTTTTAATAAAGCCAATCTTTTTTGCAAGAAAGGATTTTTACTATGAATACACCACAACAAAAAATGTATCAAAAATCGGCAGAACATATTATTAAACAATTGAAAAAGCGCAATATGGAAGGCTTTTATTTTGACTCTTCCACTGCATGTGTGGATTATATTGCTGCTCATATGAAAGAGAATGCAACCTTTACCACCGGTGGTAGCATGACGCTACGCGACATCGGACTAACCGATCGTTTAAAAAAAGAGCATCCTTTTATTGATCGAAAAGTCGCTCAAACACCGGAAGAATTACGTGAAATTTATAGTCAAATCGTCCTGGCCGATTATTTTCTAATGAGTACAAATGCCATAACTCTAAATGGTGAATTGGTTAATATTGATGGCCTTGGCAACCGAGTAGCCTGTTTAATATACGGCCCAAAAGAGGTTTTCATTGTTGCAGGCATGAATAAAGTCGCTGCAGATTTAGAAACCGCCTATAGCCGTATTCGAAATTTTGCTGCACCAACAAACGCAATCCGCCTCAATTGCAAAACGCCTTGTGCCACAACAGGTCTCTGTGGACATTGTCATTCTGAAGATTGTGTCTGTAGTCAAATTGTTGTAACGCGCCATTCTCGACCAGAAGGTCGAATAAAAGTCTTCTTAATTGGAGAATCCCTCGGTTATTAAAGGAACTCTTTTTCTGCATTGCTTAAACCCATATTTTTTCTTTTTAGAAATCTAGCCTTAAACGATAACCTCTATTTAGACTAAAAGGACCAAATAATGACTATTTGATCCTTTTGATTTTTAATTTTCTTTTGGTAATAAATCTAATTTTTCCGCTTCTTTTTTCATGCCTTCTATACAAATCTCTGCAACCTCTTTAACGGTCATATCCAGCATATCACATCCTTGTTGAATAACCTCGCGACTGCATCCTGCAGCAAATTTTTTATCTTTGAATTTTTTATTAAAACTTTTAATTTTCATATCACTAATGCCAGTTGGTCGCATTTTTGCTGCTGCTGAAATAATGCCTGTTAATTCATCGACCGTAAATAAACTTTTTTCGCAAAGCGTTTCCGGCTTAACATCACTACAAATACCATAGCCATGGCTCAATATGGCCTGTACTTCTTCATCTGTTAATCCAGCAACTTTTAAAGGTTCAGCGGTGTGTTGCAAATGTTCATCTGGATATTTTTCATAATCATAGTCGTGTAAATATCCAATCGCCTGCCAATGTTCAACATCTTCTCCAAAATGTTCAGCCATTGCCCCCATTGCTGCCGAAACAGCAATCGCATGTTGAATGAGTGATGGTTTGTTGACCATTGTTGCGTTTAATTTTTTTGCTTTTTCTAATGTTAACATTTTTTCTCCTCTGTCTTTTTACAATATTATACGCTTTTTTTCACTTAACTTCAAGTTTTTCTTAAAATTGCGTCTTTTTTTTGATTTTTACTTTACAAACCAAAATATTTCCCGTATAATTTGATAAAAGTAAGCATTGTATCTGCAAAGCAGAACGATAGCAGGAGGTATTATTATAAAATGAAAAAAATGGAAACCGGTAAAATGGTTCAATTGTCTTTGTTAACAGCATTAATTATTTTAATGTCTATTGTCCCTTTTCTAGGATATATTCCTTTAGGCATAACAAATGCGACAATTATTCACATCCCGGTTATTATCGGAAGTATTGTCCTTGGTCCTATCGCAGGCGCGTTTCTTGGCTTTGTCTTTGGCTTAACAAGCTTTCTACATGCCACTTACGCCCCAACCATCGCTTCATTTATTTTCACACCGTTTTATTCGGTTGGAAATATTAGCGGTAATTTTTGGAGCTTAGTTATCGCCTTTGTGCCGCGTATTCTCGTCGGTGTTGTGCCCTATTTTGTCTATCATCTTATCGCGAAACGCCAGCAAAAAATCGCTTTAATCTCAGCCGGAGTTGCCGGATCCTTGACTAATACATTACTCGTTATGAATTTCGTTTATCTCTTTTTTGGTGAAAGTTATGCTTCTGTCACCAACAAAGGACTTGATACACTTTACTCAGCCATTATTGCTGTGATTTGTGTCAATGGTATTCCAGAAGCACTTTTAGCCGGCGCTTTAACCGTTGGTATTTGTACCGCCCTTTTTAAGGCGGGTGTTACACAGTACACAGCACACCGTGTACTTTCTAAAACAGAATAATAAATAGCACGAGCTTACTTTTAAAACCGATGTTAAACATCGGTTTTTTTATGTTCACTTTTCGATACTTTTACCTTTGAAAAACGCCAACTGAGAAAATTCTTTTTCGTCTTTTTAACTTTAATATTGATCCAATCCATTCATTATCGCAATGTTTTTTCCACTTTTTTACCAGATCTTACCTTCTAGAACGCTTTTTATTGACTTTTATAGAAAAACCCCTTATAATGAATTCAGAAAGGAATTACTTATGAATATATTATCAATTCTTAATCTTAAAAAATCTTATGGTGAAAAAACACTTTTTCAGAATGTTAATTTTACTATTGATAGCCATGACAAAGTTGGGGTCATTGGGGTCAACGGTACAGGAAAGTCATCTTTACTCCGCATTTTAGCTGGAAAAGATCAGCCTGATGCTGGTACAATCAATCATTTTGGCAAAATTCGGATTGAATATTTGGCCCAAACCCCTGAACTAGATCCTACCTCTACGGTGATTGAGCAAGTTTTTAAAGCTGATACTCCAGAATTAAACCTCATGCGTGATTACGAAAGTACCTTGGCTGCTCAAGAACAGCAAGCAAGTGATTCTAATCTTCAAAAACATCTTTTAGCCTTAACTGACCGTATTGATGCGCTCCACCTTTGGAATTTAAAATCTCAGATTGAAACCATCTTAACCCAATTAGGCATTACAACGTTCAATAAAACCATTTCGACTTTATCAGGTGGACAACGCAAACGCGTTGCCTTGGCTTCTGTTTTACTTTCTCCTTGTGACCTCTTAATCCTAGATGAACCCACCAATCATCTTGACAATGTCAGCATTGATTGGCTTGAAAGTGAATTAAAGTCTCGTAGTGGTGCACTGCTTATGGTTACCCATGATCGTTATTTCTTAGATCGTGTCGTTCAAAAAACTTTTGAACTCGATAACGGTACCCTCTACGAATATTCTGGAAATTATTCTGAATTTGTTGAAAAAAAAGCTGCACGTCAAGTCTTTTCTACGGCGATTGAACAAAAAAGACAAAATTTATATCGGCGTGAACTCGCATGGATGCGACGCGGTGCGCGTGCTCGAACAACGAAACAAAAAGCACGTATCCAACGCTTTGATACAATCAAAAATGCAGAAGTTCAAATATCTGATGATATTTTAAATATTAATGTTGGCTTTACACGTCTCGGTAAACAAGTCATCAAACTTGACAACATCACTAAAAACTTTGATACTTTTTCTGCTATCAATACTTTTTCCTATCTTCTTGGTGCCAATTCACGCATTGGCATCATCGGTAAAAACGGCAGTGGCAAAACAACCCTTCTCAATATCATTGCTGGCAAAATAAAACCAGATTTCGGGACTATTACCATTGGTGATACTGTGAAGCTCGGCTATTTTTCTCAAGAAAATGAAGATATGGATCTTAATTTACGTGCCATCGAATACATTCGTGAAGGCGCTGAAACAACCCAAAATTCAATGGGTGAAACTATTACAGCCGCTCAAATGATGGAACTTTTTTTATTCGATCGCAATGCACAATGGATTCGAATTTCGGAACTTTCTGGTGGTGAACGCCGTCGGCTTTATCTGCTTCGTATTTTAATGATGGCTCCGAATGTTTTATTGTTAGATGAACCAACAAATGATTTGGATATTGATACCTTGAAAATCCTTGAAAACTATTTAGATGAATTTAAAGGTACCGTTTTAACCGTCTCTCATGACCGTTATTTTTTAGATCGCATTTGTCACACCATATTTTCTTTTCAATCACCTGGCCATATTATAACGCAGACAGGAAATTATTCTGATTTTATACACAAGCATTCTTTAACCCCCACTTCAAGCAAAGCCGTTAAACCCACTGAAAAATATAAACCTCAACACGATTCTAAGCCGCGCTTAACCTGGAAAGAACAACAAGCGTACAAAACCATAGATTTTGACATTGACAAAATGGAAAATCAGCTCGATGCCATCAGTACTGAAATGGCTGCTGCAACCTCTGATTATACACGATTACAAACTTTATCGGAAGAACAAGCTATGCTTGAAGAAAAACTTCTTGATACAATGGAAAAGAAAGAAACCTATGAAGCTATTTTAAATTCTTAATAAAAAAGCGCTTGTATACCATGGTATACAAGCGCTTTTTATTAAGCCCTTTTTATAAAAATGAATCTTTACACTTAAAAAGACCAAAACTTTTCTCTTTAAAAATGCTTTTCAAATCCATTAGTTAAGCCTTTTTAGTCTACTGAAGGTGTTTCTTCTACTGTATCAATCATTTTAGAATGTTTAGCAACCGTATAAGTACACACTAAATCACCTGTTACATTATTCATGGTTTCAAACATATCTAAAATCGGATTAATGCCTAAAGCAAGACCAACAATAATCGCTACCTGTCCGCCATCTAATCCCATATTTTGCAAAATAATAAATAGAAGCATCAAACTACCACCTGGTACACCGCCGGCGCCTACAGAAGCTAACACTGTCGTGACTACCAAAACAGCTAACGTACTAAAGTTTAATTCTAAACCAAACATATTAGAAGCTAAAACCGCAAACATTGGTAAATGCACACATACCCCATCCATATTAATGGTTGATCCTAATGGTAAAGCAAACGAAGACAAACTTTCATTAATATGTAATTCTTCATCTGAAATACGTAAGGAGACTGGCAAAGTTGCTGCGCTGCTGCGTGTTACAAATGCCGTTAACATCGCTTCTTTGATTGTTGACATAAAGTGATAAGGATTTTCTTTTAAAACCAATGCCATTAAAAGAGGGTAAACAACAAACATCATCCCCAAAACACCCAAGATAACACCAATCGTTAACGTGACATACGGACCAAATAAAGCAGAACCATATTGTGCAAAATTTGTTGATGTTAATGCAAAAACCCCAATTGGAGAATAGGCTAAAATCCAATCGACCATTTTAAAAACAGCTTCTTTAGAAACATCCATTAAATCCAGCAATTTTGTAACATGTTCTTCTGTTTTGCCACCTTTTGTATCCGCAATAATTTTAAGTGCTAACCCAAAGGCAATCGAGAAAACGATAATCGCTAAAAATTCACCATTGGCCAACGCAGAAAATGGATTTTGGAACATACTCATAAACACATCAACCAGTGATCCTGCGGAATCTTGGCTCACCTCTGCTAACTGACCCGAATTTGCTAATCCTTCCCAAGCAGCTTTTGACGCTGATCCTCCAGGATTGAAAGCAAGTGCTAACACAGAACCAACAACAGCTGCTAATAAAGACGTTAAAAAATACCATCCGATGACTTTAATCCCAATCCGACCAAATTCTTTTGTTGGTAAAGATGCCGCTCCTAAAATTAAAGATAAAAAAATAACTGGAACAACAATCATTTTTAACATAGCAACCAAGACGTTCCCAAATGGAGAAACGACTGCAATATAAGTGCTAATGTCTACTTTCGATAACCATAAACCAATACCGACTAATAAGCCAACAATAAAGGCAACGATAATCTGTACGACTAAATTTTTCTTCATGAATCCTCCTCTAAAAATTTCATATAAAATTTGCAAAATTCATCTTACAACATTTCGTCTCTTATTTTACATAAAATTGTACCGGTTTGCAAGGTTTTTTTAATCATCTTTAAAGAAAAACACGACCTTTCCTCTATTCCAAATTACAAATTCTTCTATGGCGTATATTGAAGTCTATTTTTTATTTTATTATTACGCTCGCATCTCTTTCCGCGCTTTTTAGGAATATCCGTTTTAAATGTGTTTGATATGATCTTCCCTTAATACTGTAACCCTCTATCTCAATAGCTAACAATTTGAATGTTCTTTTAAAAAGTCCTTTTAACTTGTTTGCTAAAGAATTGCATATTGCCTGTTTTATGCATTTTTTTCAAAAAAGTATTTTTTAAGAGCTTTACTAATGCCCTCTTGATCATTACTACTCGTTATCACATTCGCCACATCCTTGGCTTCTTGGTAACCATTTTCCATCGCGATCCCTAAACCGGCATATTCAAGCATTGTAATGTCATTCAATCCATCTCCAAAAGCCATTAATGCTGTTGCTTCCAAATTTAATTGTTCTAAAAGAACTTTTAAACCATTATCCTTGCTAATCCCTAAAGGCACAATTTCCATAAAACAACTTTCTGAAAAATAAAGACTAACCTCATTGTTAAGTTCTTTTTGTAAAGTAGGCAGCATTTTTATTAATGTTTCATGTTGTCCGGCTCCAACCATTTTATTGACTGGACGATCCATTACGGCTAATAGACTGGGGACTTCTTTGATTTCTAAGTTACAATTTACTGATTCTATTTTCATGGACTCATCTTGCTTTTCTGTCCAAATACATTTTTCACTTTCTTTGGTTTCTAGAAAATCATTATAGGTCATAATTTTAACGCCATAATATGCAGCAACCTCTAAAATTGTTTTGTAGAAATCTGGATTCAAAAGAACATTATTAACCAGTTTCTGATCTTTACACCGAATAATTCGTCCACCATTATAAGCCATTAAATAACCGTTATATTGATCTAATCCTAATTCATCCGCTAAAAAAGCCATTCCTGACATCGGTCGCCCTGAAGCTAATACAACCGTCGCTCCTTCTTTTCCCGCACGTTGAATCATCGTTTTTGTTTCAGGTGTAATTTTCTTTTCAGATGTTGTTAACGTACCATCTAAATCAAAGGCTAACATCGCGTATTTCATTTTTTTCCTTTCATCATCGTTCTTTTAAGTGTTTTTTTCTTTTTCTGCTTGGATAGCCACATAAATCGTTTTATATATTTTTTGTGCACGACACATGGCTTCATCAATTTTTACATAATTTTGATCTCTCAGTCTCTGAACGACAATCGCATATTGCGCATATAATTCTGTCATAGAAAGATTGCCTGCAAGCCCTTTACAGGTATGTGCTGCTAGCGCTAATGTTTGATAATCATTTTGTTGAAAAGCTTCAAAGGACTCCTTAAAATGCCCATCCGAAAGAAAACATATTAAATATTTTTCATACATAGCTTTCATTCCAGAAAAGCGCTTTAACCCTTCTTGATAATCAATCCCCACTGCTTCTAAAACCTTCCGATTCATTTTAAACTTCTCCTCATTTAACTTTAGATTTTTAAAAATCCCCGATTAGTCGCTCTAAGTCACTTTAATCATCAACAGAAAACCTGAAATTTTTATAGCATAAATGCTGGTTGTTTAATTAAAGGGGCTCCGTTACATATTTTATCTGTAAACGGTTTTTTAATCTCTTAAAGATTTCAGTATTCCTACTCATTCTCCGTTTTTTTGTTTTTTTGAAAGTCTAAAAAACGCCTCTTGCCTGACTTAATTGCTTCAGTCAACACAAAGAAACGTTTTTTTTAATCACTGATCTTTTATCAAATTTTTAAGTTGTCGATGAAATTTATCAGAACATTGAATCTCTAAACAATTTTCCACCGTTCCTTCTTGATAATAGAGGGCATAAGTTTTTTTTGTTTTTGATCTTAACAACGTACATTTAACTGTTTTGCCATTCACATTTGTCTTTTCTTCAATAGGAATCATCTTTTTAAATGTTCCAACTGGAATATTGGCAATTTCCTTTTTAAAAAAAAGAATTTGACGATTAATGTTTAAGTATCTGTTACTCAATACTAAAAAGAAATGTGTTGACATAAAGCGAAAAGAAAAAACCAACAAAATCGTCAATATGACAACGGCAACACTACCAATCATCGAAACCAATTCCTGATTTTCCCAATACACCATCTGAGAAGTATAAAAAAATAAGAATCCAAATACAACGGCAAAAAGAATGCCTGTCACCCACATGCTAATTCCTTCAAAAATAAGATTTTCTCTTGCTTTAACGGCCATTTATTTCTCCTTGTTTTGTAGAATAGTCTTATTATAACGTATCTATTCCTTTTTTTCAAGCATAAAAAAAACAGTCAAGAAAAATCCTAACTGTTTTTTTATTTCTAAATTACGCTTGATCAATAGCGCCTACTGGACACTGTTCTGCACAAGCACCACAATCGATACATGTATCAGGATCAATTTCGTAAATATCTCCTTCTGAAATAGCGTCTACTGGACATACATCCATGCAAGAACCACAAGCAATACAACCATCTGAAATTTTATAAGCCATGATATTCTCCCTTCGAAACATAAATTATTATTTTGACTCTTTTATTATATCTTTTTTTTATATAATTGCAAGCATAAAAAACAAATTTAATTAATTTTTTATCAATTTCGAATTTTTCTTTGGTTTTGACTTGTACTGGTCATGGTTATTTCCTTTATTATTGCTATCTTTAGTTATCTTTTTCTTTTTGTTAGGCTCACCATTATTCTTAGGTTTCTCTTGATTTTCTTTTTTTTCTTTATCGTTTTCTGATCTTTTATTATCATTAGTTCTTTTTTCTATTTCTTTTTTTGTAGCTGTTTGACTTTTATCTTTCGTCTGTTTGTTTGTTTTAGAAGCCAGTTGATATTCAACTTCTGTTAAAGGATAGGTTTTAATTTCCAAATCCCCTTTTGAATCTGTCCGTTTAATGGTCACTGTTTCTTTTAATGCATTGACTTTATAAACCTGCCCTTCGCCATCTGGCGTCATGACCGTCTTCCCATACTTAGGCATTTTCTTATTGATTTCTTCATAAAAAGCTTCTTCAAAATTCAAACAACAAAGCAAGCGTCCACAAGCTCCTGAAATTTTTGTTGAATTCAAAGATAAGTTTTGTTCTTTGGCCATTTTAATTGAAACGGGTTTAAAATCACCCATCCACTTAGAACAACATGTTTGGCGACCACACATGCCAATACTTTTAAAAACTGCTGCTTCGTCTCGAACACCAATTTGACGCAATTCGATCCGAAGATGCAAAACAGTTGCCATATCTTTAACAAGCTCTCTAAAATCAACTCGCCCTTCTGCTGTAAAGTAAAAAACAGCCTTCTTTCGATCAAATGTAAAATCGACATCAATCAATTTCATCTTAAGCTTATTCTGCTTAACTTTTTCTAAGAATACTTCACGAGCAAAACCTTTTTTTTCTAAAAGTTTCTGGTAAACGTCATCATCTTGCGATGTAGCAATTCGGCGAATCCCTTTAAGTGGTCTCACAACATCATCTGCTGAAACCTCCCTTGGTGCCAAAGCTACTTCTCCATATTCTACACCGCGAGCTGTTTCTACAATCACGTGGTCAAACTGCTTTATTTTCAAATCACCTGGATCAAAATAATAAATTTTTCCAACAGTTTTAAAACGCACGCCCGCTACTGTTATCATATCTGACATGTTTTTCTCCTATTTATTTTTTCATTCCGGACTCTCCGGCCTGTTATTCATTGTTATTTTCATTAAGGTTATTAAGGTTGCTTCCCATTGTAGCCTTAAATTAATATTATATTGTATTTTATCCAAAAAATCAAACAAAGTTTCCAATATACTGAATGTTTTATGGGAATTTAAGCATTTATAATATTGTCTTTGTAAGGGATCTTCAATAGATAAGGAGACTTTTTGCAAAGGATAAAAACAATATAATTGATGAAACCAGTGAATAAGTGTTTCTATAATAGCTTGACTTTGATCTTTTTGATTGGCTAAATTTTCTGACAAAGGAAAAACTTCAAACAAATCGCCTTCTAGAATTTTAAAAAGCTGTGTGAAAAGGCTTGATTTCTCTACCTGATTGGCTTGATTATCTAAGTACTTAAGTGCTTGGCCTGGAACGCCAAGCGCTTCTTTGAGCGCAATTGGAATGCTTTTATCCTCTGAATATCCCCTTGTCTTTAAAAAGGCCTGCATTTCTATTGCATTGAGTGGTTTTAAATCAAAAATTTGACAGCGCGAGCGAATCGTTTGTAAAAGCAACTCTGGTTGACTTGCATTTAAAATAAAAAGATTATGTGGAAGCGGTTCTTCCAAACTTTTGAGTAATGCATTTTGAGCTTGACTAGTCATTTTTTCCGTTTCTAAAATCATAATAATACGCAATGCGGATTGATATGGCCGTATAGGTAAGCGTGAGATCTGTTCTCTCATGGTTTTTATTTTGATGGTCGCTCCATCAGGTCGGATTATTGAAAAATCCGGATCAACCCCTTTTTTGATCTTATGGATCATTTCATGAATAGCCTTTTCTTGATCTAAATGATTCACTTTTGCTAAAATCGCTTGCGCAAAGGCAAAAGAAAGGGTTTGTTTCCCTATCCCTGGATTTCCTGTAAATAGATAGGCATGTCTAAATTTATTGGCTTCTACTTCTTCCGCTAAAAATTTCACCAAAGACGCTTGTCCATATACTTGGCTAAAAAAGTTCATGACAATTGATCCATAACTTTCTGATAAATTTCTTCATGAATGGATTCAATACTTCGTAGTCCTTCTTTATTAACGCAAAGAATCTCTTGCCATCCGTATTTTGTGACAAGTTCAAGCGCGTTTTGATAGGCCTGTTTTAAGTATTCTGGATGACTTTCATGAATATCTTTTTTAGCCTCGCCCGTTATCTTATTGGCACGATATTCCATAAGTTTAGCACTTTCTTGTGGTGGAATATTCAAGAAAAAAACCAAATCTGGTTTTGGCAAAGCTAATAAATTAAATTCATAATTATAAAGCCACTCTAAAAACTGTTCTCTCTCTTTTGGATCATCAATTTTACCGGCCTGATGAACCATATTAGCCGTTGTATAGCGATCCGCCAATACAATGCCACCCTGATTGTAAAAATCTTCATAATCTTCTTTGTAAGAAGCATAGCGATCTGCCGCATAAAATGTCGAGGCAATATAAGCATCCACAGATGATGGCTCTTTTCCAAAGTCACCTGCCAAATAATGTCGAATCATCGCTGAAGAATCTTTATGATACCGTGGATACGAAATCATCATCACCGATTGTCCTTCTTGATCTAAACGCGTATAAAGTTTTTCGGTTTGTGTTTGTTTGCCACTACCATCTACGCCTTCAATCACAATTAATTTTCCTTTTTGCTGCATCATTACTCCACTATCTCAATTCTATTGTCTTTTAATCCGAGCACGATTTCTCCCGCTATTTGACTGCGTTGAATCTGCTTAACCTGTTCTAATTCAATTTGTGCACCGGGTACCAAAATTGGAATCCCCGGTGGATATGGTATAACAAAATCGCCTGCAATTTTTCCAACCGCTTTCTCTAATAAGCACCTCTTTTTTGAGGATTTAAAAAAAGCTTTGTCCATTGAATAATAAAGTTTAGGTAAAACACTTTTAGTCTCTTGAACCCTCGAAATAGGCTGATAAGCTCTTTTATTTTCTTGATAAATGCCTTCAATTAAGCACTCTAAATCGGTCATCGTTGTTCCCATACCAGTCATTGCTAACACATAATCTTTTTCTGCAAATTCAAAGACTAAGCCTGCTTCTTGTCGTAATCTTTTTGCGATAGTTGGTCCATTGCCTGATTTTACATGAAAAAGCCATTTACTGGTATCATAATCAGCCGTCAGTCGCACTAAAGTAATATTGGCTGTTTGATCTTGGTTTATAAAAAAGCAATGCCACTTTTGATCAATCTTTTCAAACTGTTCATTCGCCTGGCCTGCTGCTTCATCAATAGCATTTTCAATGCTCATCATTAACGGGTAAGATGGACTACTACTTTGAAGCATTGTTAAAAGGCGAGCAACCTTAGTGGCATCCACACGATTGCCCTGTCGATGCAAGATTGCGGATTGTGTCAATGCGCTTAAAATTTTATGTGTGGATTGAATGACAAGATCTGCCCCTGCCGTCACTGCATCTTCTGGTAAACATTTACAAAATTTAAGATGAGCCCCATGTGCCTCATCCACAATCAAAAATTTCCCTTTTTGGTGTAAAACCTTTGCAATTGCTCGTGTGTCACTCATACTCCCATAGTAAGTTGGATTCACTAAAATCATTCCTTTGACCTCTGGATTGGCTTCAAGGCAATCCAAAACAGCCTCTTTCGTTATGAAGACCCCTAGTGCCTGTTTAATCACTGGTTGAATAAAAACGGGGTTAATCCGTCCAAACATTAAAGCCGAATAGACACTTTTATGACTATTTAATGGCACGATCAACTGCTCTTTTTCTTGGCACGTTCCCATAACCGCTGCCAAAATACCCGCCGTTGTTCCTCCTACTAAAAGATGGGATTCTTCTGATCCATAAAGCGCTGCTATTTTTTCCTGCACCTCAGCAATGACCTCAACCGGATGGTGTAAATTATCTGTACCTTCTATTTCCGTATAATCTAAAGCCATAAAATCAATATTATGATTGGTCCGTCCTTTGTGACCTGGCATATGCAATCGGCGAAGTTTGGTATCTGCCAAAGTTTGACATCGCGTCTCTAATAATCTTTCTTTCATGTTTATTAGTTTATCATAATTTTTTTAAAAAGTAAAGCATGAAAGATTTTTTAAGGTTGCTTAACTTTGCGCCATTTTTCTAAAAAAAAAAGCCCTATTGGGCTTTAAAATCATTTTTCAATGTTTCCTCTGTTTCAAACGTTATGCATAAATTGATGGATAAATGGCATTTTCAAACACCCATCTATCGCATTCGTAAAAAAGACTTTAAACGTCTTTTTTCTGAGAGCGCAAACTTGCTCCAGGTTCAATATTTTCCGTAACTTCTGGTAAAATAGCATCATGTCCTTCTGGTAAAATAGCCGCTAAAATAATACCAATGAGTGCAGAAAGTGCCAAACCAGACATATTCAATGTTCCCGTAATTGGAATATTATCACAGCCGATACCAATGACAATGACAATAGAAGCAATCATTAAATTTCGACTATTGCCAAAATTAATCCGATTATTAATTAAAATACGCACACCAATAGAAGCAATCATGCCATAGAGAACAATCGAAATCCCACCTGTAACAGGTCCTGGAATACTGGTAATCAGTCCACCAATTTTTCCTAAAAGACCAATCGCCATCGCAAAAACAGCTGCAATACGCAAAGTCGCTGGATCATAATTTTTTGTAACCGCTAAAACACCTGTATTTTCACCATAAGTTGTATTCGCAGGGCCCCCTAATAATCCAGCAACCGCTGTCGCAACCCCATCACCTAGAAGGGTTCGATGGATTCCAGGATCAACAATGAAATTCTTACCAACAACAGCAGAATTTGTTGTAATATCCCCAACATGTTCAATTAAGGTGACTAGCGCAATTGGTGCAATAGCTAAAATAGCATCTGCTTTAAAAGTGGGTATACAAGTTACTTGTGCAATAATCTGTGGATCCATAAAGGAGAAGAAATGGGCTTGTTCGACAGCCGTCATATCGACAAAACCAAAAGGAATAGAAACAATATAACCAATAATAATAGCAAATAAAATTGGAAGAAGATTATAGATACCACGTGCATAAACAGAAATAACGATGATCGTCGTCAATACACAAAAGGTCACAATACTTGCAGATAAACTAAATGTTGAAATACCGGTTGCATCTGTTATAAAAAAGGCATTATTAATAGCTGAACTGCTCAAACGCAATCCAATCACAATAATAACCGGACCCGTCACAATTGGGGGTAAATACTTATCAATTTTTTCATACCCCACAATTTTAATGATTAATGAAAAGCACATATAGATCAGTCCTGCAACAATCAGCGCTCCTTTTACAGATGCTAATTTTGTGAGAAACTCCGGATCTCCCAATCGGGTGTTTCCAATAACTGCAATAATGCCTCCCATAAATGCAAAACTTGATCCCAAAAATACAGGGACCTTTTTCTTAGTAATGAGATGAAATATAATCGTTCCTAATCCGGCACAAAACAATGTGATAGAAGTACTTAGCCCCGTTAATGCAGGAACTAAGACCGTCGCTCCAAACATAGCAAGAACATGTTGAAATCCTAGAATAATTTTATGTCTTGTCGTTTTTTCTTCCAAATTTTTACCTACCTTTCTTAATTTTTACTAGCTGATATTCTATCACAGAATATTTTATTCGTCAACACAAAAAGCCTTCTAGTATACAGAAGGCTTTTTGTGTTATAAATTATTTAACATTATAAAACGACTTATTTCCTTGTTTGATTTTGTTCTTTAATACAAGCCATCATCTTTTGATCAATCGTTAAAATGGCTTGATGTGCCGGGCCATCAACTTCAGAAAGATTTTTTCCTTCATTAATTGCTTTGGATACCATCGTATCGTAAGGAATTTTACCTAAAAAATCAATGGCATGATCAGCACAATATTGTTCAATCATATCGGCTTGCGCTTGCGCAATATTATATTTATTGACACAAACCATTGGGTGAATTCTAAATTGATATATTGTTTCCATCAAGCGTTTAAAATCGGAAAAACCCGAAAGGCTTGGTTCGACAACCATCAACACATCATCCACTCCTGTAACAGAAGCAATAACGGGACAACCAATGCCAGGAGACCCATCTATAAACGCTAATTCAATGTTAAGATCTGTATTCATAACTAATTGTTGCTTAACCGCTGTCACTAATTTGCCAGAATTACCACGTCCCATTTTTAATTTTGCGGTAGAAAAAGTGTGTGTATTTTTGTACAACGTCAGCACCCCCGCAACATCATCAACCATCGTAATTGCCTCTTGTGGACATCGAATAGTACACACTGCACAGCCTTCACAGGCAATCGTATTAATGGTATAAACCCCATTATCAAAGTCAACCGCATCAAAACGGCAATCCGTCTTACAATAGCCACAAGCACTACATTTATCTTGGTCAATAACAGCCTTTTGATCTCCCATAAAATCATGTTCAATCGGTTCTGGCATTTTGCCCACCGTTAAGTGTAAATTAGGCGCATCAACATCACAATCTGCAAAAGCCTTTGCTTGATGAATACCAATAAGTGCTGAAGCAAGGGTTGTTTTTCCCGTGCCCCCTTTCCCACTTAAAACTAAAATCTGTCTCATGTGGTCACCTCATTCTTAATTCGCGCAAACATTTTTTCAAAGATACCCGCAATTTCATCATCAATTTCGCACGCAATAAGACCTTCTGCATTACTTTGAAAAAGTTCTTCTTTAAACGGAATATGGGCTAATAGTGGTAAATGTTTCTCAATACAATATTGGTCCATTGGATTTTTAAAAGATTCCAATTTATTGATCACCACACCATAAGGTTTTCCTAAAATCATCACAAGTTCCTGGACCATTTTAAAATTGTGCAATCCAAAAATCGTCGGTTCTGTGGCAATCACACAAAAATCGGCATCTTCAATGCTTTCTATCACCGTACACGCCGATCCAGGCGGACAATCAATTACCATGATCTGGTCTTGGTCTTCTTCGCGAACACATGCATGGATTAAAGGTACCCCAGAAGGCACTCCTGGATCTAAAATCCCTGTTTTAACAGACACTTTCTTATATTCGCCACGTTGAATCATCCCAATGCGTTCATCTTTTTCAGAAACCGCTTTAACAGGACAAATTAATTCACACCCACCACAGGAATGACAAATATCTGGAAAAAGTTTAGGTTTGTTTTTCACAAAAACCAAAGCACCATATCGGCAAAAATCAACACATTTTCGGCAACCAATACATTTTTCATAATCAAAAACGGGTTTTTTAACACTAATCATTTCTTCGGAAATATTTTGCGGTCTCAAAAAGACATGTCCATTTGGTTCTTCAACATCACAATCAATATACATACTTTTCTTTGCTGTAACGGCAAGATTCACTGACACAAAGGTCTTTCCTGTTCCGCCTTTTCCGCTTAATACCGCAATTTTCATATTACATATGGCCGTGAAGGCCTTTAGAAATTTTATTTAACGGGTTTAAATTGCCACCTAAAAGATCTTCAATATGCTGTTCTACTGATCCAGCATGGGCTTCATAAATCTCAACTGTGTTCATAAATGCATTCGCAGCATTTTCACCTAAACGCGGCGTAATTAAGTTATCCGCACCAGCATCCATAACCACTTGCGCTGCTTTAGGTCCAGCCCCACCACTTGCATTGCGTCCAGGATTTTCAAGATAGGTTTCCTGTTTTTTTTCACTATCATAGATTAAAAAATAGGTTGCTCTGCCAAAATTAGTACTCACTGGTGCTTTTAATCCTTTTTCATTAACGGGTATTGCAATTTTCATTTTTTACCTCTTTTCAAAATTAATAATGACTCCTTTTAAGCGTCCCCTCTGGTTAACAAGCGTTCTTTTCTATGTTTGCTTATTAAATCAGAAAAAAATCATCTTTTTATTGTTTTGAGATGATCGTTTACTTTAAGGTGTTATACTGATTATACTATCTCACAACCCCTTAAAAATGTCAAGATAAATTTCGGTACCTTACAATTTTTGTAGCTATCACGTTTTTGCTTTTTAGATGTTAAAATAAACGCTTTAATATAGTCTGTTCTGTTTTTTTAACCACTACACAAAATAAGTCATACGACAATTGATAATTTTAAATCAAATGTATTGATAATTCCTCTATTTTATTATATAACATAGTTAATAATCTATCTTAAAAAGGAAGTGATATTTTTTGGTCTATTTTGGTGCTTTTTTTATCTTTTTACTCTTTATATTGAATGATCTAAATCAATTGCATCATAATTATTCTGGGTTACGTCTACTTTTTCCAATTGGCATTTTATTGTTAATCGGACTTTCTATTTATACCGTGGTGATTTCACCCGTATCCTTTGCTTTTTCATGGCCTATCCGTCTGTTAACAAGCCTTTTAAGTTTTCTCAATTTTGTTTTATTGATTTACACCCTTTTTTTTGCGCTTCCAGTTAAAGAAACCTTTGTTGAAGGCTCAAAACAAC
>Ga0172378_10001092_pt1 | contig 24731 bp, 13 predicted proteins | sample GrowelOW332metaG_FD_119755 | JGI IMG/M metagenome (GOLD analysis project Ga0172378, IMG submission 119755) | Groundwater microbial communities from an aquifer near a municipal landfill in Southern Ontario, Canada - Pumphouse #3_1 metaG | ecosystem: Environmental > Aquatic > Deep subsurface >... | reverse complement strand
TTTTTACATATCTCCCAAGTTCTTCCACGGAATTCCAAGTTTTTCTTTACACAATCTATCCAATTCTATAAGCCCTTTAGTTATAGCTCCAAGAGTTATAATAGAAGATACCATACGAGCATTGACAGCAGATGTAGTTAATAATGCATCTATTGGTTCATTTGGCCTAAATTTGGTTGTTGGCTCATCTCCAACTTTCATAATTTTCTTTACTACCCCTTTGATAGCGTTATTATATGAAAGCTTATCGCCAATCCCCATTTTATCTTCGCATTTAATATAGAACTCTATTAATATTCCATCAATAGTACCTTTTAGTTTTCCAGTAGGAGATAATTTATAATCTGGTTCTAATATTTGTTCTGTATTCTTTACATTATATTTCTTTAAAATATCTTTTTCTTTTTTTATTTCTTTTTCATTATTCAATACTAATTTTTTAAGTGATGGAGATAGCTCATCTATTTCGCATGTGCGATAGATCTTTATATCTTCAATCCATCCAGATAATTTAGATCGTAATTGTATTCTTCCCAAATCTGATACGGCTTCTAAATCATCATCCGTTATTGAACGTAATAATGCATTAGTATCTTTTTCTTCAAATGCATTTTGGAAAACTAATAATGGATCTCCCTCTTCTATAGGATCTCCTTTTTTAACAAGGTTATAGATATTAGTATCTTTTGGTAGTACTCTCTCTTTTTTAACGCAATAGCTACTGGTAAGAGAATCAGAAAGATAATTATCTATTACCGCACTATCTTCGTATCCTTCATCAGTTGGCATGATAGCAATTTTAGCCATAGTACCATTATTATATGATATAGTAGAGTCAGTTTTGTCTGATCCTATACTATTAGAATAAGATGTCCTATCATATGCCAGAATATCATTATTCTTTAAAATTTGTCCCTTCTTAACATTAGGATTTAATTTTACTATTACAAAAAACCCACCATCAGAGTTTTTCATTACAATTTCTTTTAATGGTATATATCCATTTACTTTAGTATCTGTATCTTCGAAGATAATGTAATTATCTGTTATTTCTAATACCTTTCCCTTTTTACCATGAAATTTATGAGCAAATATGTCAGGTGTCATATAAGCTAAAGCTTCATCCATCCCCATAGTTATAAGATTAGGATGAGATCTTTTAACACGCATCTGATGTTTTGTAGATTGAGTGAATCCCATTGCAACTCTTATTGGATCATCGTGAGTGGTGCAATATGGGTTTAATGCTTCATACACCGAAAGCGTATTTAATGTGTTAATCTCTCCTGCTTTAGGACTAACTATCATCCCACGAGTACCAACTATGCTACTATTAATTGATGCCTGCCGTGTGATACCAACGTTTGCAGCAAATCCTGTGGAAGTGGCCAGCACACCTAGCATAGAGTCATCATATGTTCTTTTATCAAGATTATAACTTCTATCAGAATTCATTCCTGATAATCCTTTAAATCCAAATGTATTACTCGATTCTATAGTTAAAACATCATTTAGGATTGACAAATCTGCACATGTATTATCAGTTAATATAGCATCTATAACCGCTGATTGCTTTATTGTCATTGAAGCATCTTTTTTATTACGCTTTAGCTGATTTCTATATTCTCCATATGATTTAGACAATGCTTTATCTAAATAAGCAGCTACTATTTCATTTGTACGTATTCTATTGCCAGATATATCTGTATGATTATTGAATTTAGTATCTGTTAATAGACCACTCGCATATGCTAAAGCGGTTACATAATCAGATGGAAGCTTATATGATTCGCATATTTCCACAGTAATAGGATCGAACATGCAATCATAGAAATTGTCTAGGCCATCAGCCTTTATTCTTCCACCAAAATTATCTAGGAAATCAAGCCACATTTCTTTTTTATTTATTTCTTTTATAGAATAATCTTCAGTATTGCATGAAGCTAATCCATTTAGTAATAGTGAAGCAGAAGGAGTGTCTATATATGATATATATCCATCTTCGAATTTTATATATGCAAAATCAGAATCATACGAAGGACGTTTTTCTTCGAATTTAAATGTTATTCCTGCTTTTTGCATAGCAGTTTGTAATCCTTCGCTGTAAGCCATAACAACTATAACAGGAATATCAGTATTGAGTATAGAAGCTTCAGAATAGCTTAATCTCTTATCTGGTTTTATTCCTTTAAAGCAATTTTCCCCAAGATGCGCAGCTATGATACTCATAATGCTAGGAGCTATATCTGGGGTGGTAGCAACCTGCCCTTTCGGATTAACGTAATATCTGATACCAGAATTTTGATTATGACTTGTTACATAATTTCCTTCTCCTTCTTCTGTAGCAGCTTCTAACTTTTTACTCATTAATTCGTCCATATCAAATGAAATATATGCTCCATCTTTAAATTCTATCTTACTATATAATCCTGCAAGATCTCGATATTCAATAGGCAATTCATATTTCTGACATGTGAAACTATTATCGCCTTCTGTAACAATCATATCTTTTCCATCATATTTTTTTAGAAATTTTATAAGAATAGAGTTATTTCTTGTTGTCTTTGCCCCATTAGATGGATTTACTCTCTGTATAAATATCTTATTATATGAACTAGAGACTATCTGAGCAGTATCTTCATCTGTTTTAATAATAGGCAATAGCAACAATTGTCCATTGATTATTTTTAGATTTCCTCTAAGCTTCAAAAATCTATTATTTTTGAATTGGGGAATATCTAATTTTAACGTAAATCTTTTCCCATTGATATCTTCACATTTGATTGTCCATGTTTCTATATAATCTTCTGATGTAGATGTATCTTCTTTTTGCACATCTATAATAGCAATCGGATTTGATTTATTATTCAATGCAACTAGCGATTTATATATATCAGCATCCAGATTATATTCTTTATTAAAGGATGTGAAGGTTACGTTTTGCCATTCTTCATTTATACTCTTAATTGGAATATTATCTTTTTGCAATGGTTCATTACTAGCATTTACTTTAATAAAATCTTCTATTCTAGAATTATTTATTTTCTTATCTAAGAAATCATTATTAAGCTTATTTATTCTAGATTTTCTTGCACTATTAACATTTGGACCATCTTCTGATTGTAAATCTACTATGATCTGTTTTACCCATGCACTATCACTATCGGCATTTAGATTGTCCATAGCATTTTGTTCATCGGATGATTTATCAGCTATATCTTTAATCTTACTTACCAAAGCTGCTTTATCAACATCAGCTTTATTATCATCTGAATCTTTAGCTATCGTATCTGTTGGTTGATCCTTAACAGATATTTTATTAATTATTTCTTCTCTGGATAATTTATCGGTACCGCCAGTTAAGTTATTGATTGTTATACCGCTTTTTTCAATATTATCGACAATATTATGCGTGATTACTTTAGAAGAATCTTTTGCATCATATTCAGCGTCTGCTATATCATTAGCATTTAATTTACTAATTAGCGATGTAAACATAGGCAATGACTTCATCTCATCAAAATCATTAAAGTTAATTTTAAAGTATGCTTTATCTGACATGAATACAAACGTATAGTCTTTCCAAGCTGCTCGTATTTCATCTCCACGCTTCTGTCTAAATAATCTATAGATCATTGAAATAGGATTAATGGATTTCGTATAATCCCATAATATTGTATCTGGAGTTGACCAAGCATTTATGGGGATAAAAACTGTTTTTAAATTATATCCTTCTTCTGCTAAACGCCTATCTTCTAAGAATTTATTAATAAATACAAAGAATAGGTCGATACCTCTGTCCAATTTGTATATATTATTTTTGAAAAAAGTTTGAGTATAATATGACCAATCTACAAATAGATTTTTCTGCTTATACATTGTGTATCGTAAGAATGTATATTTAATAAATGGCAAAGCATTTTTAATCTTATCAAATATTATAGTACATTCTTTTTGATTTTTAATTCTTTCTGAATAAAGAAGCTTTCTAAGATTTGTAGAATAATTTTGCCCTTTAATCCCAGCTTCAGTAACTATTTCTTCAATAGAATCACCAAAGAAAATTTTAAACTGTTCGTCGGTAGGCATTTTAATATCAACAAAATCTTCGTTTAAGATAAAACTATCTCTTTGGATTTTTGTATAATCTTCTTCGATGATATCCGAAATTCCTTGAACCCCTTCTAATACGCATTCTAACGATTCATTTATAGGGCTTACATCATTTCTAACCAATTGAGATAATTCATTCAAAATAAATGCTATATCTTTTTCAATATAATATGATTCAAATAAATTTCTGTTGATGGTTAGAGGATGCTGCATTAACTGAATCGAACTATCTAAATTTGGTGTCATTAAAAATATAGAACTATTCTTCTTCTTATTTTCTTCATTAATAGGAAGATAGAATGGTGTTCTTGTTAGGCGCATATCTTTTATATCATCTAAATATATAGCCAACTGAATCATCCTCCCTTTTAAATTACTTTAGTGTTTAATGCATACATTTATCATCCCGAATGTAGCTTTTTAGTAGCAACAGGACTTTATGATAAAGGATGTGTTTAAAATGCATATAAAAGAGCCGAATCTGATTTAAGGAATATACTATTGTATTTGAAGAAAATTGATAGTAAATATAGCATATACCTAGAGGATGCTGTATACAAAGAAGCAGCAGGTAAGGAAATAGTATTAGATCAATGGATTACAGATATGGAGTCCAATTCAATGTATATAAAATCTGCTCTAGAATATAGCGAAAATCAATGCTCTAATATGCTAGTTGTATTGTATATTATGGCTGAACAGATTTTATCATATGATACTATTAAACGTATGGTAAATGTACCTGAATATTTAAATATAATATGTAAGAGAATGTTCGTATTACTTGAGCATGCGCATGAGTCCTACAAATCAAATAGCGATCTTTCGGATTGGTACCAGATAAATATTGAAGTAGTGCTGGATGTAGTTACGCTTTTAACAGGAAAATCTGTTTATGATGATATGTATTGTATAAAAAAGATGCTTTTTAATGTACATAAACTTACATTCATAAACAACACATTGCCAAAGGCAATAAAATCTGCTAAAGATAAATTATTTGCATTGCTAGAAGAAGGAGAAAATAATGAAAAAGGATGAATTTATGGAATTTGTATCTACGCATAATAGGAAAGATCTTGATAATTTTTTACATGAAAAAACAAAACCAGTAAAAATAATCTATCCAGTTGTAAGAGTAAGAAAAGGAAAGGGTGAACGATAAATGCTTACTGAAGAAGAAACTAAAAAATATAAAGAACTTGCAGAATTACTTTTTTTCTGCAATAATTATTTATTCCATATTGTTGCTAAATTCAATAACAATCAAATCATATCAGCGCTATATTCTATAATTGATGCTGATAAAGATTTTAATAAAAATTTAGCAAATAATGAATTTTTTAAAGCAAAATATAGTAAAGCATTTAATTTATTATATACATGGTTTAATGGTAGGATTAGGCAAGGTTATGATGATATACCAAGTGCTTTAGATAGATTTAAACATGATAAAGATATCTATACATTTGCAATATCAGCCAAAGAAATGCATTGTTTGTTGAACGATGTATTTACTGAAGTTAATATTAAGGGAGGAGAGTTTTTCAAAGAAAATAAAAAAGATCCATTTTTATGTATCAAAAATAAATACACGACTCAATTTGATGAGGAACGAAAGGACTAATATAATGAAACCTACTTCAGAATTACAATTATGCAATGAATTTGAACTGGTAACGAATACTATATTACTTGGTGCAGTATCGGTAAAGGCTATTCATGACTCATGCAAAAAAGAAATAGAAAAATTATTTAAAATGCATGAATGCATTGAAAGTTTTATAGCTAAAAACGATTCAGTATTTAAAGAAGAATCTTTTGATTATAAATATATCGATACTGTATTGGTAAGAGCTGCTGATGTTCTTAGATTTCATATAATTATCGAGAATAGAAAAAAAGATTTACATTTAAATTATGCATGCAATGCCGATTATAAAAAAATGATAGATATTATATATGAATCTATGGCTATATTGAATTTAGATCCTATTTGCTATACTAAGAAAACTATAGCCGCATTTGGTCCATTGCTAAAAGAAATGGAAGATGATAAATGCATAATGACTATAAAATATTTATATGAAAACAAAAAGATTTATACTGAATATGTAAATATGGTACGCACTTTATTTTCTCATTATGATGGAGCAAAGATTCCTTTTGGGCTTAGTATCAAACCTATTGAATTCGAAAGTGTAGATTACCTTATAGATGATGTATTAGAAAAGAGAGGAAAGGCTGCATTTTATATAGCTATCGTAAAAACAATAGTTATGCTAAAAGATTTTGTAAAAGTATTAGAAAAAATAAATATTAAAGATAGAATAGATACCTATGTTATCTATGAATGGAATAAAAGAGATTTAAATTAAATTTGATTATCTGATATACAGTAGTATAAGTTATATAAATTTTTAAAAATAAAGGGGATAATATTATGAAAGATTATAGTAAATTAGAAAAAGCCGTAAAGAAATATATTGAGAGTATAAATGCGGTTATAGCTAAAATTAAAAATGGCGAACCGGATTTCACCATTGAGATGCAACAATTTATGAAATCTAGGACTGACACTGCAATTTTAGCGGAATCTAATAAAGATAACATAAATGTTAGAGCTCAGGAAGTTGCTGCATTTGGAATGGATATATTTAGAAGATATTGTGCATTGCTGGATATAATATCTTCAGGAAATGCTTTGTGGAATAAAGATTCCGTATCATTGCCTTGTAGGAGATACTAAAAAAGCGGTTTATACATTTTTTATATCTTTAAAAATGCAATTATATGCATTGATAGTAGATTGCGAAGTTTTATTAAATTTTATTTCTAATCCTACCCCACAGGACTGATTAGAAGATTTAATATTTTATTACAGATGCAACTCTATAGTAAAACCAAGTATATTTAATACAATTTAGGAGGAAAAGAAAATGGAAAAAGTTCAAGATCTAGTATCAAGTATTAAGGAAACAATCACACAGACCACAAGCAGTAGAAAAGATGAAGTTGCTGTTGTAAAGGCAATGCTTAATGACAAGGAATATGAAGTTGCCATCTGGTCAAAAGACGGCAAGATTGGGACATACAATCCGTCTGAATCTATGCGTGACTTTTTAGCAATTGGTATGTCGAAATCTGCAAAGCTTCCTATTGCCGAAGCTAAAGAATTAGTCTCTGTTCATGAATTTGGCAATAAAGAAGCTGAAAATGTTCTTGGCTTCTCAAAAGAAATCGTAAATACATTCTTGCAGACAGGTCGAAAACTTCCGCTTGGAGGAAGAAAAAATTCAGATGTATCGTTCAGTCTCAAACCTGTAGCAGCTGGTGAACGTCGATTCCCTACTGTTCTTGGTATTGATGAAAATGGAAAGAAGATTCCTGGATCTGGCAAAACATTTGTTCCGGCATATGAAAGTATTAAAGTATACTCTCCTTGCCCAGTATGGCTCAAAAAGAAATAACATAAGTGCTCTATGGGATTTTCCCATAGAGCATTATTTTGAAAGGAAGTTCATTATGCAATTAGATAATTTCAAATTTTCAACTACTGATCTTTTAAAAGAAATTCAAAGACGAAAATATGATATAAATAATTATTCTAAAAATGAATTATTAAATATTACCAGTGCAATTGATAGCCGAATGGATTATTGGGGAGATAATGATAAAATTATGGAAATATTCCATAATCAATCTGGATTTTTTAGCTTAGACGCAAGTTTTATTCAAGCAATTCCAGGAACAATGGTATCCAATTGGAGTAATAAGTATAATGGATATCCATACCTATCTAATATGAGATTTAGTAAATTTACATTGTCAGCAATAATTACTTGTATTAGTGATTATTTGGCTCAGCTATGCAAAGACAACAAATATATTAGATTTAGAGACATTGATAATTTCTTTGTATCTGGAACTGATATATGTTATAAAGTAGATATTATGAGTGTTATCATTTCAAAAGAAAATTTCACTACTTCATTAATCAGTAAAAGAGAAAGCGGTTGTTCTGCTGATGCGGATATCTTATATTCTAATATGGTTCATTATATTAATTCATACCATAACGAAGATACAGATATCAGAGATAATAGACCAAGAATTTGGGATATTTAAATACAGAGCTACTCAATCGAGTAGCTCTACTATCTTGTGTCTAAAATAGCTATGTTAACATAGGAGTAATGATTCAGAAAGGGGGAATTATAATGAATTTAGTTGCAAATTATATGAAAAACATAGGGAAATCTGTAGCATATGCTACTATTGCAAATGTTAAAGAAAAAGCTCCAGCTATGTCAAGCTTTACTGAGTCAAACCAAGATCTTTATATGAGTGCATATCATTCTATTAGAGATTATAAGACGACTATACAAAAAACTAAAAACATAATCCAAGAAAGTCCAGTATATAAGGCTGGAGATAACTGGTTCTCCAATGCCATGGAAGATATCAAATCTGGTAATTTGTATAATCAGGCAAGAGAAGAAGATGCTGAATTTGGTGACGAATTTGGTGATATGGGTGACTTTGGAGAAAGCTCTAGCAGTACAGGTTCAGAAACTCCTCAAGTGCCTATTGGCGACCAGATGGTTGTTAAAAGTATTAACGATTCGTCTCGTAAAAATGCTTATGCAGTAACTAATTCTGTTGCTACATCAGCGAAATATATTGCTGATACCAGTAAGAGTATTGCTAATATGGCATACGTACAAAATACTCGTATGATGGGTGTAATGCAATCTGGATTTGGAGGGTTAAGCAATGGTATAGATGCTCTTCATAATTTTAATGTAACAGTTATGGGGGCTCATGCTGAAAATGCTCAAAAATTCTTTACTACTATCACTCAATTAGATCAAGAACGCAATGCTCTTCTCAAAGAAATGCGAGATATGATGTTTGAGCAGCATAAGGCTAAAGTAGAGAAAGAAAAAGAAAAGAAATATAATAGATTTGAAGATATAGTAAACGTTAATGGAACACCAGATCTTAAAGCCTATACAAAAGCTATAGGTGGTAATTTAAAGAATACTTTGAATGAACAATCTGGTGGGATGATGGGCTTTTTAACTGAAGATAATCTTAAAGCTTTAACAACAAATCCTTTAGGGTTTATTCCTCAGTTAGTTATAAGTACAATGATGGGGCCTGGTTTAAATGCAGCTATCCAGAAATTTGATAAAACTATATCTGGGGCATTTGGAACAGCAATTGCTAAGTTAAATAGCAATGCAGAAAATGATGAAAAAAGCCCTCTAAGTCAATTCTTTGGTAAAGTGTTTGGTTTGAAAAGCAGTATAAAATCATCAATAGATACAAGTAAATTTGAAAGAGGAGCTATATCATTTGATGGAGAAACTAAAAAGAGTATAGTAGAAATTATTCCTGGTCATTTAAGGAAAATTGAAGCAGCACTTACCGGAATGCCAGAAAGAATATATGATTTAAAATCTGGAAGATGGACTGATGCTCATGCTCTTAAGAAAAGTTTTAGTAATATAAAAGAAGGTAGTGTAAAATCTTCTATGGGTGATATTTCAGAAGAAATGGGACAAATGCTTAAAACCATGTATTTTGAAAATAGAAAAGATAAAGAAGATTTTATAAAAGGAATGCAATCTGCCTTTACTAAGATTTATGATAATTTTGGAGCTTACAATCCGAATGACAAAGATAGTTTCAAGCATACTAAATATGGATTTAAAAATAGAGCAGATCAAAAATTATTTGATCAAATGTTTAAGAATCTTAGACATGGAACTAGCATGAATATGGCTAATGAAGTTATGAATGCCAGAGGAATGCAAAATAATTATATGGAAGGCATGGAAAAAAGCGGATCTTCTTCGTATAATAATCTATTTAATAATTCTAATCTGAATGATGTAGTGAAGGTTGATGAAAAAACTGGAAAGATAAAAGCAAAACTTGGAAATATTGGAGACAGTATAAATCCTTTAAAAGTTGAAGATAAGTTTAAAAAAAATATCTTTGATTATCTTAGAGGAATGGAAAATTATCTTTTTGATATACGTAAAATTAATGCAAATGCAACAGCTTCTAACTTAAGAGGTTCTGGTGGAAATTACGGAATTCCTTTAACTGGCGGAGTTACTAACTATGCGCATTTTACAGATACAGATTGGGCTAAGCATGATGCAGGTAGAATGGGTACACCTACCAAAAGTCAAAAAGATATAGATAAAGATCGTGAAAATAATGCCAATGCATCATATCATGCTAGAGCAAAAACTGAGCATGAAAGAAGGCTAAAAGATAGCCAGGTTAGTGTTAAATACGATCCATATGCAGATAATCAAGATTCACAAGAAAATGCGATCCTACAATCAAGAGTAATCAGAGATGTTCGTGATCAATCTAGTGCTATGCGAGATAATAGTACATGGCTGAATGATATGTTCAAAGATAGTGCAAAAAATGCCAAGAACACATTAGCCGATAAAGAATATATGAAAGAAAAACCTAATGGAAAAAAAGAATCTATATTTAAAAGATTGATGCATGCCGAATCTCTTAGTGAAAAATATGCTGTTATTAGAGATAGTCTTGGAGAATTAGCATCTAAACCTGCTACTATTCTGACATCTGTTCTTGGTAAAGCAGATGAACAGATATATGACTTTTTCTATGGAAAAGAAACAGGAGAAAAAGATTCTCATGGCAATCCTATCAGAGGATTTTTTAATAAGATGAGTAATGATATGAGTAAAACATTTTCTCGTCTTAATGGATGGATAGACGATAAGATTTTAGATCCTATTAATAAAAGATTTGGTGGAAAAAGCCTTTGGGATTCTGGAAAGAAAGCTTTAAAGAATACTACAGGAGTAGATGTAGATGAAATATATCAAAAGGGTAAAGACTTTTTTGTTGGTAGTAATGGTATATTACGTCCTACAATAGATTCAGTTAAAGATGCCTACAAACAAGCATATGAAGAAATGAAACGCGATATGAAAAAATCGTATAAAGATGCTAAAGAATTTGTGGTAAATGATATAATGAATGAAGAAACAGACGAACAAAAATCTTCTAGAGTTAGAGGAATTACTGGTATAAATAACATATCAGAGGCTACAGCATTTAGGCATGCAATAGCAGGATCTGCCAGCACTAAGCAGGCAATAGCTCGTAAACAGCAATATATTGCTGAAAAGAATTCTATAATGGAAAAGCTTAAAACCGAAAAAGATCCTAAAAAGATTAAACTTTTGCAAGCTAAACTTAATAAAGCCAATGCTAATATTTCCAGCATTATAGATTCTAAAGTCGATGCATTTTCTAATCGAAATAACAAAATTTCAGCTTTAAATAATAATATTTCATCATATGGAAACGATGACTCATCTATTATAAATGCAAGAGAAAATAAAACTAAGTCATTGTCTAAACTTAAAGGAATATTAGAACTTGATGATAAAGAAAGCATTTCTAATATAGATGTAAATGATCCCAAATATGCTTATTTAAGAGATTCTGGAGTAGCTAAATCCTTTAAGCAGGCTAAAAGTTTAGAAGCTGAAATAGCTGGAATGAAAACTGATCTTGAAAAGCTTAAAGAAGAAAGAGATAAATTATCTGCTGAGCAGAAAAAGGCTTGGGAACTTACTGGTACTTCTAAAGAAGGAGTTTTATCAAGCAATAAATTTTTGATGGAACAAGCTTCAAAGAATAAATCTTCCTTCGATGGAGATCCAAAAGCATATGATGCTGCATTAAGAGATTTATCTAATATTTTAGGAATATCCGATGATTCAAAATCTAAGTTGTCAGATGGATATACAAAAACTGGAGATTTAGAACGTCAGTATTTTAAAGCTATCAAAGGTTTAACTAAAGTATCAGATCCAGAAAAAGTTTTACGAGTTAAAATAAATAAAGTTGAAGCTGATGGTGGAAAACCATCTAAACTTATATCTCAGCTTAATAAAATTATAGCTTCTAAGGGAGCTATGTTTGGAAGATACAGGTCTACTTTTTCAGAAGCTCTTGGAAATCTTGGACTTAGTGAAGAACAGATAGAAACTACAGTAAATAATCTGTTAGAACAAAATACACCAGAAGAATTAAAACGGATAAGCGAAAGTTCTAAATCATTTATAGGAGCTGCAAGAAAAGCTAATCCATATATAGGAAAATTAATATCAGATTATACCGGGCCAGATACCAATGTTGGGAATTTGGTATCTCCAAATAAAGTTGATACTTTTTATAATAGGAATAATTCTGATTATGATCAAACTAATTCTCCTTTCTGGAAAGAAAATACATCTCCTGATGGACAAGGTGGATGGAAAGCTATCAATCCTATTAGTAGAATTGAAGCTGCACAGAGTGGCAGTATACCTTTTATGTCTCACAGCGAAAAAATAAATTCTGATAAAGAATATCGTAGGCAAACAGGATTGTTTGCCGATGGAACTAGAATGATAACAAAGGCTGGCCTTGCAGTATTATCACCAGGGGAAGCTGTTATACCAGCAGATGAAAATCCAGATAACCCTGATATGAATATTGCTGATAGATCAGCTCAATCTAAAAATGAGAAAAGAATCAAAAAAGGATTTCTCTCTTCTATTAAAAATAAAATTGGTTCTAACGATATAGGAGAGTATGCAAATGGGACCTCTTCTTACGGATCTAATGAAAAGCCTGGAGTGTTTGCACAAGGATTTTCTAATGCTAAAAACGCTGCCGGAGATTTCATTGGACAAATATTTGGTGGCTCAGATGTAAAGAATAAGCTAGATAAAGCAAACGAAACTGTTAGAAAACACATTCCTAATGGCATTGCTGGGGGAATGGTAGGAGGAACAGCAGGATTACTTTTAGGTGGTCCTTTACTTGGTGCTATCATTGGCTCTGCAACTTCTATAGCAGCTAATAGTGAAACTTTGCAGGAATCTCTATTTGGTAAAAAAATAGTTGATGGAGAAGGAAAACAAGGTAGAGACGATAGCGGATTTATAACAGGGCAGATGCAAAAATCTGTTTCTAAATATTTACCTGATTTAAGGTCATATGGAGTAGCTGGCGGACTTTTAGGATTGGTTACACCATTTGGGCCATTAGGCGGTATAATGCTTGGATCTGGAATAGCCTTTGCCAAGAATAATGATTCTGTTAAAAAGGCGTTGTTTGGCAAAAAAGATGGCCTTGTTAATGGAGATACACAAAAATTAATTAAAAAAGCTTTTCCTAATGTAGCAGCAGCAACAGTAGGACTTATGGCATTAGGACCATTTGGGATACTTGGAAATTCTTTAATAGGTGCTGGCATCGGGATGGTTTCAAGCACAGATGAATTTAAAGATTTCATGCTTGGTAAAGCCGATAAAGATGGAAAACGTGCAGGAGGATTAGCTGGAGAACTGCGCAGTAAAGTTGTTGGTCCTTTAGCTGATATGGCTTCTGGAATACAAAAACAATTTACAAACTTTGTTAAGAAAGATATGCTAGACCCAGTAACAAGATCTATAGCTCCTATTGGTAAACAAATATCTCTTGCTCTTAAAGATACATTCAAAGGAGTAGGTTCTATAGTTGGAAAAGCTTTAAAATCTACACTTGGAGTTCCATTAATCAAACGTATAGGAGAAACTCTTGGAAACATGATGGATCCATATGGTTTGAATAAAAAGATTTTGAAATATGGAACTAAAATGGCAAAAGGAGCACTTTCCGCTCCATCTAAAGCAATTGGATGGTTAGGAGATAAAGCTAGAGCACATCAAATTAGAAAATCCAATGCAGATTATATGACAGCGGATGAACGTTTGGAATTTATGGACAAACGTGGCAACTATAAAATGCAAGATTATGATACCATGCTTTCTAATTCTGATAAAGGCGATTTAGAAAAAGTTAGAGACTTAATGGGTACTATTAAAGAAGGACGAGGATTCCTAGATGATAAGCATGAAGAATATGTAAAAGATCTTGGAAAAACTGTAAGTGATAAATTTGAAGGTGGAGTACGGAATAAGATATTAAAGGCAGCCCATGCCGGTCATATGGATGAGGTACATAGACTTATCCAAGAATCAGGATTAGGCACTGCTGAAAAAGATGAACTATTTAAAAAGGTAAATACTCAATCTGAAAAGGTTAGAGAAATAAAATACCGTAAAGAAAATTATAGCGGTAATGAATCTGAAATGTTTAAAGAACTTCAAGAAAAATATGGAGTTAAAGGAATAAATAAAGATAATATAGATAAGTACAAATCTGTATTAAATACGGAAATACAATCTAGAAGTGGCGGAGAAGCTAAGAAAGTTTCAGCAGAACCAACTCAGGCTAATAATATTACATCGTCTTTAGATGCAAACACTAACAGGCTTGCAGATTTTTTAAAGATTCAAACTGATATATTGGCTGAGATTAGGGACAATGCACTAGGGGTTAATGCAGATCAACATACAGCATTAAATGCAACTAAGGAATTAGGAACTGATACAGCTAATATGTATAGTGCAGAAAACCATAAGAATGCAAGAATTAAAAATAAGGTTATCGAAAAAATGTATGGAAAAGATTTTAAAATTGCAGATGAGCATGAAAATACATTTCAAGATAATCCTGAAAAATATAAAAAAATTAATGATCTTGGAAAAGCTGGATATCTATTTAATGATCTTAATCAAGTATTAAAATATGATGGAATTGCGCTTGATAGATTTATTAAATTAGCACAGACAGGCTATACCATTAAAGACTATAAGAAAATAGCAGAAATGTCTGATGCTGGATTTGAAAATGTATTTAAATTTACAAATGCTGGTATGCCAATAACTAATATGGATGATATAATTAATGCTGATAGTAAAACGATAGATGGAATGGTTGAACTATATGAAGGCGGATATGATAACGTAGGACAAACTGATCTTAAAACTTTAACAAAGAAGAAATCTCAGTTACTGCGCGGAAAAGATTCAGCAACTGCTACATTTGTTGCAAATATGAGTACTAATGCCGATAAAGATAAAAAGCCAGATATAGTTGAAAAAACTAATAAGAATATTTATCAGGCTAAGCAAGGCAGATTTTCTAAAGGACTTCATAGTGCTAAAGGATTCTTAGGATCATTAGCCAATGGAGTAGCAAATGAATACGGAGAGCCTTCTGTTCTTTCTAAAGGTGAATTAGTAGTTGAAGCAAAAAAGAATCCTGTATTATCTGCAATAGCTGAGCATGCAAGTGGAACCATAGCTGCAGGAATGGATAAATTTATGTCTAAATCCGCTGAAGCTGCATCTATTCCTAAGAGCAAAGAAACTGTAGTAAATACAGATTATGGTCCTGCTATTTATAAAAAATCTACCGATGGTGAACTACAATTAGCTAAAACAAAAGAAAATGTTGATATAGCAGATAAGATTAAAGATAGAGATCAAACACAAAAAGGCATTCTTGAAAATCTTAAAATAATGGCTGGAAATACTAAAAATGGAGTTAAAGGATTAGCAGGAAAAGCCAAAGAAGGATCTGGAGGATTATTAGGATTACTTGCAGGCCTTGGTGGGTTATTAAAACTTCCAATGAAAATGCTATCTGAACTTGGAGGAATAATTAATCTTCCTATGAAACTTTTAGGACTTGGAGGAGTACTTCCTAAATTAGGTGGTGCCGCTCTTTCTATGGGAGGAAAAGCTTTAGGATGGGCTGGCGGAAAAATTGGTGGGTTGGCTTCTAAAGGATTAGGAATGCTTGCTGGAACTACTTTAGGTAAAAAGGCAGGAGGATTAATAAATAAATTATCCAATAGTAAGGTAGGAAGACTTTTTGGAAAAGCTAAATCCGCTTTAGGGTTTGGTGATTCTGGTGGAGCTGGAATGGATGCTGATGGTAATACAGTAGACAATCCAACAGATCCAGCATCAGCGGTTAATACCTCACGCGATGCAATCACTTCTTATTTATCTAAGATAGTTGATTTATTAGGCGGCGGATCTGGCGTTGGCGGATCAAAGAGTTCTATAGCAGATGCTATAGGAGGAAATAATGGGACAGCAACTAAAGGAAAAGGTGTAATTGGAAAAGTTGGATCTTTCTTAGGAAAGCATGCTGGTAAAATAGCATTAGCTGGATTAGCATATAAAGGTTATTCTGCATTGTCAGGTTCAGGCGACACTGTAGGAGATACAGGTTCATCTATGCTAGATTATGCTTCAGATGCTGCTATGCTTGTGGGAGTGCCAAAACTTATTCCAGGACTTGGAGAATTTGCAAGTGGAATATTAGCAAAGACTAAAGATGCTTTACAAGTTATAGGATCTAAGATAGGAAAATGGATTCCAAAAGGAGCTGGAGAAGCGGTACAGAAATTCTTTGGGGCAGTTTTCGATAGAGTAAAAGATCCTAAAAATATCGAAAAGATAGCCAAAAGAGCTGGCATTAAAGCTGGATTTGATGCTGCAGAAGCTTCTGCAGGAATAGGAACTTTAGGACTTGGTGCTTTAGCTATAGGAGCTGGAGAGGTTACGATGTGGTTTATGAAAGGCTGGAATTCAGCTGCTGATTCATTTGATTTGCAGCAAGGAGCCACTCCTACCATGTCTATGAAAATAATTTCTGGCTTAGCAGAAACTGTAGTCGGTATGACACCTATAGGATATGCAATAGATACAAAAGATGTAGTAGATTTAGCTACAGAATACGTAGGGCCTGCTTTAGGATTTAGTAAAGCAGATGTCAATAAAGTAAATTCAGATGCTACGGCTCCTTCTGACGATTCTGATAATTCTCAGGATAAAGGATTTTTCGAAAATGCTTGGGATAAAACGAAAGATCTTGCTAGTGGTGCATGGAATACTGTAAAGACAACGGCAGGAAATGCTTGGGATAGCGCAAAAAGCATGTACAGTTCTGCAAAGAGTTCTATTAGCAATTGGTATAATAGTAAATTCGGAGATAGTTCTGGATCTGGTAAATATGGTAGAGGAAAATATGGGCAAGGACCTGGAGATATAGGATCTGCGTTTCAGTCTCAATTAGATCCTAACAATGCAATGCAGTTTAATGCTCCAGGAGATACAGAAACTCAAACTATGGAAGATAGTGGATGCGGACCAGTATCAGCGGCTAATTTAGCAGCAGCTATGGGAGTAGATGTAAATGCTAAACAAGCAGCTTCTTATGCTTTAGGAAAAGGATATAAAGAAAAAGATGGAGGAACTAAACCTGGATTCTTTAGTGATTATCTTGGTAAATATGGTATAGGTACAGAACAAATAGGAACTGGTTCTGTAACGGATAATCTAAAAAGTGGTAATCCAGTCGTACTAATGGGCAAGGATAATGCAGGAACTAGTGATAAAACTCCTTATGGACAATATAATCATTATGTCACTGCAACTGGAATGGATGGAAAGGGAAATATAACAGTGCAAGATCCAGAGTCTAATACTCCAGATCAAACATACAAAGCAAGTGATGTTATAAATAAATCTTCTATAGCCATTGCAGGTAAAGGAAAGGCAGGAAAAGGTAAATATGGACGTGGCAATATAAACCTTTCCAGTAAAGCAAAATCAACTTCTAGCAGTAAATTTGGTAGAGGAAGATATGGAAGAGGAGCTGATGATGGCGGAGATGATGTTCCTTCCAAGGTATGGCAATTCTTAGCTAGCAAAGGCTTAGGTTCAACAACTATCGCTGCAATAATGGGTAATATAGCTATAGAATCGGGTGGCTTTAATCTTGATGCTTTGTCTAATGATGGAGCAAGCTCTTACGGGCTTTGTCAATGGACAGCTAGCAGAAAAGATAATCTATTTGCATTAGCAAGTCAAATGGGTCAAGATCCGTCTAGTTTAGATGTACAGCTTGCTTTCTTATGGCAAGAATTGACAGGCCCTAGTTATTCTAAAGCATTAGCAGACACTATTGCATGTGGAGATGATATAGATAAGGCTACAGAAACATTTTGTAATGAATTTGAAGGCCCATCTATACCTCATTTAGATAGAAGACAAACCGAAGCTGCTAGAGCTTTTCAAACACAAGGAAAAGGAATGGCAACTCAAGGAACATACACTCCTGGCAATAGTGGTTCTAAATCTTCTGGTAAAGACTATAGTGGATTATTTGGTAAACTTGCTCAATTGACTGATACGCTTAGTGGCGCATTTGATTTAGGAAGCTCGCCGGCATCAGTAGTAACATCGGTGCCAAAATCTACAGTTCAAACGGCAGCAACTCAACAGGATGCTTCATTAGCAGATCTTACTACTCAATTAAAGGCTAATAAAATTGGGGTAGATGATTTTATTCAAAAAGCTGACGATAATCCAGATATTAACAGGGATCAAATCTGGCAGGCTTTAGTAGATGCCGGAATGGGTGATGATAATACCCGCCAATGGTATGATAATTATTATGCTAGTATGGATTCAGCTTCTAAAGATGATAATTATCTTAAGCTTGTTGACGATATGCAAAATCAAGTTATTTCTATTCCTGATTTTATTGCTAAAGCTGATGCAATGCCAAATGTTCCTAGAAATTCTATAAAGCATGTATTTATGCAAAATGGAATGTGGGATAATGATACTAAAGCAGCATATGATGAATACTACGATGCAAAAGACAAAAAGAGTACAAAACCATCAAATGATAATAAAAAAGATGATACATCCACAGATGCTAAAGGTAAGTATGGACGTGGCAAAGCATTAAGTGCGATGAAACCTAGATATGGTCGTAATAGATTAGCAAAAGCATTTGGGAGAGGAACTGATGATGCACCTGCAGCACCAGACTCTCCGGCACCAGCAACTGCTGCTAGTAGTGATGGTATTTTTGGAACAGCATTAAGTGCAGCAAGTTCTATGGCTTCTAAGGTTAAATCATCTCTTGGACCTTTAGCTTCTAATATAGGTTCTGTAGCTAGCAAAATGTTTGGTGGTAATATAGCTAAAGTATTTGGTAATAGCAATCCTTTCACTTCTATATTTAGCAGTTCCAAATCAAAAGCAAAATCCTCTAATGGAAACAGTACTGGCGGCAAATTCACCTCCACTGCAACAAATGAAGGAGTAAAAACAGCTTCTAATTGGGCAGAATCTAAAGTAGATACAGAAGGATATGGTAATAACGGATGCACCGCATTTACGCAAGCATATCTTAAAGCTGAAGGAAATCCTTTTGCCGATCAGATGTCTCTAAATTGCACTAGTTTGGAAGATCAAGCACAATCAAGTAATATGTGGAAAGATCCTAACCAGGGCGGTTCAGAAGGAGATATGGCTCTACTAGAAACAAATAGTGATTGGAACGATGGTCCTGACCATGCGGTAATTTATGATGGCCAAGGCGGTTGTTGGGGTAACTCCTCTAGTCAAAATTTAATAAAGCATTATCCTAATATGCTAAGTGCATTCCCTGAAGGTATACATGGCTACGTTTCAACTGGATCTGGAGATAGCTCTGTAGCTAGTCAAGATGGAACAGCAAGAAGCGAAGCAGATGCTAAAGGAGATGCAGGATCTAGTAGTGGTGGCGGAAAATATGGAAGAGGAAAATTTGGCAGAGGCTTAGCTGCTTTAAGATCTTCATTAAATGCTAAAGGAAAATTCGGAAAAGGAACTATAGATGATATAAAGACATCGATAAATGGAATACCGATGAATAATATACCTTCTTATGATGTAATAAATGATGATGATTCTATTAGCGTTGCACAGGCTAAAGCTGATAAGATAAAACAATTAAACGATAATATAGATAGCAGAATTATAGATCCAAACGCTACTACTGATAGTGATACTGGTATTGTACAAACAGATAGGTCATTGACTAAGCAAATAAACTCGGCACCTTCTCAACAGCAAGTAATGCAAGCAAGTGCCGCGCCTATTGACAATTCTGATAAATTTGATACAATGATTCAGCTTATGACATCAATGAATGGAGCGCTGGCAGTAATTGCTAATGCTCTTACTAGTGATAGCAGTTCTGGAACAAAACCAACCAGCGATACTAAGTTAGCTTTAAAGAGTATGATAGCTAAGTTAAATAGTAATGGCGGCGGACTAAGCGATACATTAGCAGGTAATAGCAGTCAGAGTATTATAAATGCTATGTCTAGCATAGCAAGTATGTAATAATATATTTGGGAAGGTCTTTTTGACCTTCCCAACACTATATTAAGCAAATATTGAGAGAAGTGATGATATGGATACATATGAATTTAGCAAAGATTGTACTGTATATAGCGATTGCAATACAAGTTCTACTGTTACAGGCAATATAAAGGCTGGTGAGGTATTATTAGTATCCGAAGTAGCCGGTGCTTGGTACCATACTTCATTTGGATGGATATATGGGTTTAACGGAACCTCTCCAATTGTTAAAAAAGTATCAACAGGACAATCAGATCTTACTGAAGGATCTTATATAGTATTTGATCAAAATGCAGTTGTATATGATGTATTTGGGGCATTAATTCCAATATCAAGCACCAATTATACATTTACAGTAGCAGATACAAATGATGTAAACAATACAGTTTTGATAACAGATGGAATAAACAATTATTGGGTTCCGAAAGATGATGTGAAAACCGCCAATAATGGAGTTATAGTAGTTCCATCAGAAATAGCTCAACTTCCCACCTCTACAGTATCAGCGGTTGATACTCAAATCAATTCAACTACAGCAGCTGCAACATTGGCAGCACAATCAAACGACTCAAGAGCTTCTAATTTTCTTGATAGTATACGTATTAAAGATATGCGTGGTGTATTTGGAATGCCATATCAGTATATGACTATAGCTGATCCAAGAATAGATGCGAATGATCCTGATTCTTTTGGTGGTACTTATGCTGAAAAGATAGTAGCAAGATTACCATTATTGGTAATGGTCCCAGGTACTCCAGAATTTTTAACTGGATATGGAGATAAAGAAAAAAAAGATGTTTTAAATTGGGCTATAACCAATTTGGGATCTGGTGGAGATTCAAATACAGATTTTGATTCTCTTATAAACAATCCAGGAAAATATTATGGTTTAAAGGTAGACTGGACAAGTTACTTTATGCATGTAAATCCAATGTGCAGAGCAGCAGCTAAATTATTAGGACTGCAAGATTATATTTATTATGATAATACTCTTGGTAGTTATTCTTGGGAAAAAAATGCTAACGAAGATATAAAATCAGTATTAAATTATAGAGGAGGAGTTGCTTTTTATTTAAACTCTGAAAATCAAGTATCAGAATCTTTTGGTAATAGCAGCACTCAATCTATGATAGCTAGTAAGATTAATGGACTATCTGAATTGGGTAAAGAAATGAATTTTTTACTAGGAGGGGCAGCATCTGTAACTGGAGCTAGTCTGGATGCATTTACTCAAGATAAACAAATAGCAAAAAATGAATCAAATCAGAACAATCTGGTAGATAGTATGATATCAGGGCATAATCTTATAGAAGGGATAACAAGCGGATTGAAGACTGTTATCGCCGGTGGTAAATTACAATTTCCAGAAATATGGAGCGATTCTCAATTCTCAAGGGATTATGATGTAAGCATTAAGCTCACAACTCCAGATTGTGATCCGTATAGTTTATATCTAAATATAATAGTTCCTATGTTACATTTAGTAGGATTTGTTGCGCCTAGATCTACTGGCGTAAATGGTTATGTATCGCCATTCTTAGTTAGGGCATTTTATAAAGGCATGTTCAACTGTGATATGGGAATAATTACCAATATGAGTATACAAAAAGGCAGTGAAGGAAGTTGGTCTCCATATGGTATTCCAACGTCTATAGAAATTCATTTTACCATAAAAGAATTATACGGTACAATGGCTATATCTTCTAATGCTAATATTAAACAGGGGCTTTTGCGTAATATTATGCTTATGGATTATATAGGAAATCTTTGTGGTATTAATATAAATGAAGCCGATATTAAGCGTACTTTGTATTTTTACTATTCTCAATATTATAGGGATAAATTTAAAGATAAAGTCTATTTAGGCGCGGTTGAGGCTCTTGACCAATGGGCTACAAATAAGTTGCTTAATTGGACGCTTGGGGAGCTATAATAAAAATTAAAATATACTGATATGATTACATAAGACTAAAGGGTATTCCTTTAGTCTTATTAAATTGGGGTGGTTTAATGGCAAACAAAAAGAAAACAAAAAGCAGAGAAGAAAAAGCTGAAGAATATGAAAAAAAATTTGGAGATATACCAAAGAACTATTTTGATAGATGTAACTGGCTTTATGAAAAACTTAATATAAATTCTGCTAAAGCAGAACTAATAGTAAATAAATATAAAGCCATGCAAGAATCTTTATATTATACGGAAATATTCATAGTACTTTATGAGGCACCTGAAGGTTCACCTCGTCCTAGATTTAGATTGGTAAATAGAAAAAATTTAGCTAATACAGCATTGGCTAATCCTGACTTTGTGCATGTATACTCCATTAATGGGGCTTCAGATAATAAATTTATGCAAAGATTAATGACACAAGAAGACTTTATTAATTTAGATCACATAATATATACGCCATGCGATCTAGAATATACCACTTTTTTCAAGACACCAGGATATTATAATACTATAGATACTTACTTAGCAGAACTAGGTATGGAAAGGCCTATAACAAAACCCGATTGGGATAATATTGGGAAAAAATATAGTGATATGTCTAATAGTAATTTGTGGCTGGATGATAATTTAGTAATAAAAGGAACTGTTCTTAAATTTTATTCAATCCTGCCCAGGGTGGAAATAAGACTACGATATTTAAACGTACTTTATAATAAGTACCAATACAATTCCATAGCTAAACGATACGACGGAGAGGTTAAATATTTTAATTATTAGGAGATTATTTAACTATGAAAATTGAACAGACAAATGAAAAAATTGAATTTGCGGGAACGGCCCGTAAAAATTTGCACAGAAATGAATTCTATACAGAAGATAAAATTGATAGGCTTTTGGTATTGTTAAAAGAAACATTTGGAGGATTTTCAAAGATTGTAGAAAACAATGGTTCCATTACCATTTTAATAAAGGACGATCATACCTTTGACAAATTTGGAAGCCGCAAATATAATTCTATGGAATATTATCAATATGCCAATGAAGCTTTTGATAAATTTTTTAAAGAATACAGAGTATTTATTTATTCTATATTTGGACCTACCAATGCTGAACTTTTTTATCATATTAATCCTTCTATGCTATATTCATTGCAGAAGATTGATAATAGCCTTATTATAACATTATAAGAAATTATATCCCTCTACCATAGTTAGGTAGAGGGATATATTCTGCTTAGTTATGTCTGATATCAGAAATCATTTTTTTAATATATGCACCATCAACATCGATGACTCCTAAGGTATTAGCAGTTTCTATAACTGTATACAAAACTTCTGTATCACCAAAGATTTTGCCCATATCAAGTCTCCCGCCTTCTGATTCATATACCTTTTTCATTTCTGGATTTTTCATAATAGAAGTGGCCATTTCTCTAACCATTACGCCATAGAGATTTGTTGGCTTCATATTGATCGAGGCTATTGCAGATCTAGTTACTCCTGCAAGCTCTTCTTTAATAGCAGTATCGGTAGTATTAGCTATTTTAGCTTTAGCCTTATCATATATTGTTTTGATCTGCATTTTGTTTTCTGTATTATCATCTACAAAATCACTTACAGCCTTTTCTACTCTATCAGAAATTGTTTTTGTAGCTCGAGCAGGGGTTGCATCTTCTATAGCATCAATAAATCCTGATGCAAGATCTTTATCAAAGGAAAAACATATGTCATCTTCCCCTTCTTCTGCCCCGCAATCGCATTTTTTAGATTCAAGAACAGCAGTATGAAACTGTTCTATAGAATTGGCGAATGAAGATAAATATACATTTTTGGTAGCAAATCTTTCTAATAGATTTTCAGATCCTTCTTCTTCTACAAGACTTTCTATCATTTTATGCCCTACAGATTTATTTTTTTCTGTAAAGCTAAGACTTTCTGCTACTTTATCAAAGCTTAGTTTTAAAGATTCTGCAATTAGATTCATCTTTACGACATTAGAAAATTCTTGAATTTTCTTAATATTCTTTTTATCACGTTCTTTACGAGAACGCGATTCTGCTAACTCTTGTTCTTGAAGAACATTTTTCATATGTGCTGAATGAGTAGCAAGAGCATCATTATCTACGCTTTTAAATTGTTCATTAAGCATTAGATTATTTTTAAGATCTTCCATTCTTTGTTGCTTAGGAGTTTTCATTTTATCATAATCAACGGAAAAACTCAATTTATTTCACCCCTTAGAATAATGAATCGTTTGATACGATCGAATCAGGAGCTGTCGTATCAATAACGTCATCAATTTTCATTTTTTTATCTGTTCTATCTATTTCCTTTATTGCGGCTTTACTAGCCTGAGTATTATCAATAGCTATTTTATTTGAAATATTTCTGAAAAAATCAGAAATGCTACGTTGACGCTTTATTACCTTTTTTTTATCATCATTTGTTGTAGCGTCAGCCATTTCTATATTGGCTGCATTCATCTCAAGAAGATCCGATTGCAGAT
>Ga0172378_10001091_pt1 | contig 24736 bp, 19 predicted proteins | sample GrowelOW332metaG_FD_119755 | JGI IMG/M metagenome (GOLD analysis project Ga0172378, IMG submission 119755) | Groundwater microbial communities from an aquifer near a municipal landfill in Southern Ontario, Canada - Pumphouse #3_1 metaG | ecosystem: Environmental > Aquatic > Deep subsurface >... | reverse complement strand
AAGTATCAAGCAGAGGCGTTGATGTGTTTTTTGAAGCAACAGGTGCACCTCCTATCCTTTCAACCTTCACTCAATATGTTCGCCCTGGTGGGAGAGCAGTGTTAATTGGCATGCCTCAAGGACCTGTTATGGTTGATGTGGTTGGCTGTCAAGCAAAAGAAATCACGATGTACACCATTTTTAGATATGTAAACATGTTTGAAAGAGCTCTGCGATTAATCAGTAGTGGTGATCTTCCAGTAAAACCGCTCATCACCCATCGATACAAATTTGATGATGCAATTAAAGCTTTTGAATTTGCTGCTACAGAGCCTGGTGATGCAATAAAAATCATGCTAGACATGGAATAAACTCAGTTCCTTAAAAATAATAATAATACAAAAGACCTCTGAAAATGTGATATGCATTCCAAGAGGTCTTTTCTTATGCCTCACAATCTAAAAAAGAAAACACTTACTTAAAAAAAAATACCACAGGAACTAATAACCTATGGTACTTTTTTTTATTTTTTCGCTTATTCAATAACCTGCATAGCACTTCCATCAACATGAAAATTTGAACCAAGTGTATAACTTGATAAAGGGGAAGCAATAAAAACATAAAAATGAGCCATCTCTTCAGGTGTTGAAAATCTTCCAGTCGGTGTCATCGTTTCTGCAATTCTATCAAAATATTGTTGCACCGTAATACCTTCTTTTTCACTTAACTTTGTCGCTGTATGATACCAATCTGGAGTGAGCACTAAACCGGGAGATATACCATTTACGCGAATATTATCTTTCACTAATTCATTCGCCAAACACTTGGTATACATATTTAAAGCTGCCTTTGTTGTATTATAGATAGGCTCATACGATAAAGGTTGGGTTCCACACATCGAAATAGTATTCAAGATTACCCCTTCTCCTTCAGCTTTTTTCATCATCGGTACACACAAACGAGAAAGTCTTATTGCTGCCATCACATGTAAATCCCAATAATAATACCATTTTTCGTCGGGTGCTTGCATATTAGTTTCTTCTGAACCAACTCCTGCATTGTTGATGAGAATATTCACATTGCCAACATTTTCCTTTACCCATGCAACTAACGCTTCTAAATCCTCCATTTTTGTTACATCACAGGTTTTTGCCCAAATTTCAGATCCAGGAATTTCCTTCTTCGCCTCACTAACAGCTTCATCTAAGGTATGTTGTTTTCTGGCACAAATAACAACTTTTGATTTCTCTCTTAAAAATCCTTTAGCTACCGCTAACCCAATTCCTTGAGATGCTCCGGTAATTAAGACAATGCGGTTTTTCAACTGTAAATCCATACACCCTTCCTTTTATTTGTATTACCATTTTTAATAAATAAGATAAACTTATTTATAACACAAAAGAAAAAAGTTAGACGAAAAGATATCAAATGATACCTACCATTTTTCTACTTATTTCTTCTTTACTAGTATACCATAAGGTATGAATTTCTCAAATAAAAACTTTTTATAAAAGTAGAAAATTAACTTCATTTTTCAAAATTAAATACTTATAATAAAAAAAATTACTTTTAGTTAAAAGAGAAATAATCGTTTGATACATACCATAGATATCAAACTATTTCAGACAAGATACTTGAATCCATTTTTCACTCATCATACGCACCTATTTATTGATAAAAAAGACATCAAAAATCAAATAAAATACATTTTTTATCACAATAAATTCTCTCTATTTTCTATAGATATACATTTTTATTCATTGATAGTGATTATTAATTCAGTTTTTACAGCAGAGAAACCAACAATAGTCTATTTTTCTTCACGTTACATCAATACATTTACGCCTAACTTGAATAAATTCGGATACTTGAGCCATCATTGTGACAAGAATGCAGACAAAAACCACCTCTTGCTCTGGTACAAGCCAAGGTGGTACATGGAGGAATTTATTCATTTCTAGGGATTACGCAATGAATAGACCCATTCAAAGATGATATCTTAATACGTTATCTACCCCACTGAGGCTACTTATCTGACATGATGGCAATCAATTTATCTGCCATCACCGTAAAACCTGCATCATTTGGATGAAGCGTCCGATCTGTATACAAAGACTCTTCATGAGGTAACAGTTCAAAACCATCAACATAATTCAAGGCATTTTGTTGTGCTTCGAAGGCTATGGCCTTTCTGATTCTCTGCATTTTATCCATTTTTTCAGGTTCAATATCAAACCGCCAAAGAGGTGATAGGCAATATACTGTTGATTGTGGATACAATGCTTTGATTTTTGAAAAATATAGATGTATTTGCTCTTCAATCTCTTCAATCCTTTTATGAGAAAAATCATTTGTTCCATACGCAACGAGAATGGTATCAGGATTGTCTGTTATTCTATTCATCAGAGAATTCACATCAAAATAATGTCCACCAACAGCAAGATTTATCACCTCATAATCGAGGCTTCGTGCAATTTGGTTGGTATAAGAGGCAGAGGCATTTTGAGGTTCAATCCCCTGCGTTATTGAATCACCATAACAAAGAAGAGTTTTACAATGAGGAGGGACTGGCGTTTTATGTTCGAACGAAAAATCTTTTATTGCAAGCGATGAGAGAGAAGGAAAATAGATAACAATTTTTCCTTTCCCGTTCCCCTTCCTCTGATACCGAAAATGCGTTAATGGTGCTTCTTTTGTATAGAAATATGACTGAGAAAAAACATCATCTTCATATACCGATATTGAATCTTGTTTCCGTATAAAATTTTCGATTTTACAGGAAAAAGAAACCTCTTTTTCTTCCGTATAAAACTGAAGCGTAATGCCAGCACAACACCAAGACCGTGGTGTAAACATTTCTTTGACCGATGAATAATAGGCTCTTTCTTCTCTCAAAAACCGTACGGGTTGAAAGTAATCACCATTTTTTACGAAGTCTCTATTCCCATGAAAATATGTTGCTACGTTGTGCATGTATTGTATCTCTCTTTGCTTTTTAGATATACAACAATATCACCGTATTCTCGGCCTTTATGCAAGCCCGACTTAAGAAAAAAAATCTTGTTTTCAAACAGACAGCCATTTCCTTTTTTTTAAAAAAAGCATTCATCTCTCTGATAAAACGATAAAAAATCTATACGAATCAAACAAAACTCAAGCAAAAAAAAACAAATCTTATCACTCTTCGATCCCACATATATCTGGATATAAAGGCATCTTCACTTGTATAGAAAACCCTTTGCGTGAGGGGATAAGTGAAAGCCCATAGTCTTTCCCATAGAGAATTCTAATTCGATCATGAATGTTTTTTAAACCAAGATGAACACCTTGCGTTTTAATTTCATTTTTTGCTGTTGCATTTGAAAAAAGCTGATTTATCTCAGCTTCTTTTTCAGTACTTACACCGGGGCCATTATCTATGACAGTCACAATCAAAGAATCTGCATCATTCTCATACACTACGTTGATATGGATAAAAGCAGAACTCTCATACACCCCATGTTTAAAACAATTCTCAACTAACGCCTGAATACAATATTTAAGAATATACAATTGTTCAATCTCAATATCATCTTGTATTTTTATATCAAAATCAAATGAAAATTTATGGTGATATCGTATCTCCTGAAGATTAATATATGCTCTGATATATTTAATCTGAGTGGTCAGAAGAATAAATTTAGCATCATTTCTCAAATCAAAACGCAAAATATAGGAAAGGGATTTAAGACATCGCAATGCGACATGGTCCTGTTTCTCTTCAATGGCATATGAAACACTATCCAGTGAATTAAAAAGAAAATGTGGATTCATTCTCGCCTGAAGAGAATCAAACTTTGCTTCAATCTCATTAAGCTCATATTTTTTATAGTCATCCTCTACTTCAAATACAAACTTTATAATAATAAAGGCTCCAATCAATAAAGCAAAAGAAAGAAAGAGAATAAACTTCGTATATTTGTTCACATTCTGTTTGATATAGGTAATAGGAACCAAAGCAACAAAATACATACCAAGCTCATAATTATAAACAGCTAACGTTTGTGACTCATCATTTAACTGGGAATAAATACCTAAAGGGCGATTAAAAGAAGTGTTGTTTTTTAAAGACTCATTAATGTATAACACAGGATATTGAACGGTATTCAAGTTTTTAGAAGTCTCATACAGTTTATAGTTTTGATTATAAATAGATAAATCAACAAAAACTTTCTCCTCATTAGCTCTTAAAATTAAATCATTGCTATTAAAACTCAGAAGATTTGTAAGATTAAAAATGATAAGTGCCATATCATTTTTTCCACTATAAGGAGACGAAACCTGAATGAGGAAAGGAACTAAAGTTGATACACCTAAATCATCTCGAAAAGCATCAAGTTTAGCATATTTATACCCCTCATAACTTCCAGAAATATTAAGGATGCCATCTTTTATGCATTGATAACAATCTAAGTTTTCAAGATCAGTAATATGCGTCGTAAAGGGTGTTATTTCGCGGTATTGATTTCCCTTAGGAAGAGCTTCAAGTAAGGTAATACTATGTACAAAGTTATTTGAAGAAAGGAAAGAAGTATTCATTTGTGTTTGAATTTCTTCTCTATTACCCGATCTCACATTTTTGATAATAATTTCACATTTATTAATGCTGGTAATCATTGGGTTCGTTATATTTGTTTCAAGGTTCACCGCATATTTTGAAAGAAATTGCTGTTGCAAACTTAACATATCTCGAGAAATATCAAATCGTATGTATAAAGACATGCCACCAATGATGGTTAATAAGAAAAGAAGAAGCAAATAAAAATGTTTAATTTTTTTCGCTGCTATTAAATTTAATTTTGTCTTTTTCATTGAGCCTTCTGTTGATTTTCACGAAAATTACAACGATATTTCCCCGGTGTTATTCCTTTGATTTTTTTAAAACATCGAGTCAGATACGAGGCATCGCAAAAACCAACTTTTTCTGCGACATCAGAGAGGGTTAAATTCATATCTTGCAACAGTAAACAAGAAACTTTGACTCGGTAATACCTTACAAAATTTATAAAGGTCATATGAACATATTTAGAAAAGCTCATTGATAAATAGGCAGACGACACTCCAGCTTCTTCAGCGACCTTATCTAAGGTAATATCACTTTCATAATTGCGCTCAACAATTTTCATTGCTTTTTGAATATAAGAGGGAAATTTTTCAGAATAAAAATCATTTTTTACGATACTACTTCCAGAAATGGTACTTTTCACTTTATCAAGCATGGCAAAATAGTCTTTTCGAAAAATGGGTTTCAAAAGATAGTCAAAAGCACCAAGTTTTACTGCTTTCTGCGCATAAAGAAAGTTATCATACCCACTGACAACAACAACCAATCCTGTATATCCAAGACTTCGTATTTTTTCAATAAATTGCAGTCCAGATCCTCCAGGGATCACAACATCAGTAAATATTAAATCAGGCTGAGTTTTTATAAATTGATCAAGTGCTTCTTGATAATTCATAGCAAAAGCAACAACAGTAAACCCTCCCTGATATTGCTGTAAATATTGTTTATATCTATTCAAAGCACCCTGTTCATCTTCAACTATCATAAGTCTAATCATTACTACCCCTTTAACCCAGACAAAGCAATTCCTTCGACAAAGTATTTTTGGGCACTTAAATATACAATTACGATGGGAGATATACTAAACATTGTTGCGGCCATAACTTGATTCCATTGTATATCCAAATCACTGCGCAGTAAAGCTAAACCTAAAGTAAGCGTTCTCTTATCATCAGACTGAATAAAGACTAAAGCATTCAGGTATTCATTCCAAATGCCAAGTAATGTAATAATAAGCAATGTCGTTAATGCTGGCTTAGCAAGCGGTAAAATAATTTTTAAAAATCTATCTTTATACCCAAGACCATCGATGATTGCAGCTTCTTCAAGTTCTTGAGGAATGGTTAAAAAGAATTGTCTTAAAAGAAATGTTCCGTATGCGGTAAATATGCCAGACAAAATCAAAGACCATAGATTATCAAGCAAGCCCAAATTTCTGAAGAGTATGAAGTTTGGAATCAATACTGTTTGACGAGGAATCATTAAGGTCGCAAGATACAAAAAGAATATTTTATCTCGACCCGGAAAATGAAGTCGTGCAAATGCATAGGCTGCCATTGAAGACGTAATCAATGTTCCAAGACAAACCATTAATGAAACTTTTACTGTATTCAATAAATAAGTCATAAAAGGAAGAGACTGTAATACAATGGGATAATTCTGCCAATTGAAACTTTTGGAGTATAAAGCATAGGGTTTTGTATACACTTCCGTGTAACTTTTAAAACTTGTAATGACCATCCACCAAAAAGGGATAAAAAAATACAAGAATAAAATACCCAATACACAATACATCATCACGCGAGAACTCTTTTTATTTTTTGTCATTTTCAACCTCTTTTAGTATGCGTTATTATTTGAAATTTGATTCTGAGTGATTGTTACAATAAAAATTATGATGAATAGAATTAACGCTAATGCTGATGCATATCCCATTCTAAACCACTTAAAACCATTCTGATAAATATACATCACAAGGGTATTGGTACTATTTGCAGGGCCCCCATCGGTGAGAACACTGGTTAAATCAAATATTTGAAACGATCCTATTAATGACGTTACAAAAGCAAAGAATGTTGTGGGAGCAATTAAAGGAAGCGTAATATGAAAAAACTTCACTTTTGCGTTCGCTCCATCAATTTCGGCTGCTTCATAATACATCGAAGGAATTCCTTGAAGACCGGCTAAATAGATAATCATAAAGAAGCCCAGTTCTTTCCAGATTCCCACACCAATAACAGAAGGCATTGACCAAAGAGTAGAAGAGAGAAAAGGAATTGCGGAAATGCCAAGGTAACTGAGAAAATGATTAACTAAACCATTTTTAGTTGATTCAAGCAAAGGTTTCCATATAATTGCAACGGAGACAGAAGAACAAACTGATGGTAAAAAAGAAATAGTTCTAAAAAAATTCCGGCCATGTATTTTTTTATTTAATAATATTGCAAGAAGCAAAGACAGTATTAAATTAATAGGGACCTTTACAAAAGAATATAAAACTGTATTTTTTAAACTTATCCAAAAAATACTGTCATGTAAAATTTCTTGGTAATTAGCTACCCCCACAAAAGAAGCTTGATTAATCAACCCCCAATCCATAAAACCTAAGAGTAAAGAATAGATCATAGGCCATAAAGTAAATATTGCAAATCCAATAATATTGGGAAGCAAAAACAACATTGCTGCAATATATTCAGGTTTTAATCCTTTCGTCCTGTTTGATATTTGATACGTTTTTTGACTCATATCGTTTCGCTCCTTTTTGAAAAGTTTGGATATCTGTTTTACCAGATATCCAATACCTTAGTACGTACAATTTTTATTTATTATTTCTATCAATAATATTTTGGAATTTTGCTTTATTTTGTGCCATCGCTTCTTTTGCGGTCATGTCACCCATCATTATTTTTTGAAAGATAGGTGTCAAACTATCCCTTAGTTCAGAATAACCTTTAACTAGTGACAAGCCATGACCATACGTAGTTGCAATTTGGCCAGTAACATTCTTAATCTGTTTAGGATAACCATCATTACCACCTAAATATAAAGGCCAAAGAGTATCATCATTTAAGAGTGATGGTGAAATTCTCTTAGCTTTAACATACAATCGTTCCCCTTCGTTCCCTCTTAAAAACTTCATAAATTCCCAAGCAGCATCCTTCACTTGAGAATCTTTTGACAGGCAAATTTCATTGCTTTTGTACACCGTCGTATTCTTCACAATTCCACTAGGCATTGTCCACACTTCAAATTTAGAGCCTTCAACTTTTTGTGTTGATATAACATCAACCAATGAACCAAATCTCATAGCAATAGAACCATTGGTAAACCAACGAGTAATAGTATCTTCAGATATAGATACAGTATCTTTTGGAATGCAACCATCTTGATATAAATCAGCTATTGTTTGAATTCCTTTACAAGCTTCATCACTATCTAAAGTAAAGGTTTTTTTATCTGCCGAAAGAAGGTTACCTCCATTCGCCCAAATAAAAGGAAGGAAAAATTCTATAAAAACAGCACTCGAATAGCCATAACAATCTGTTCCTGATTCTTTAAACTCATGACAAATTTTAACAAAATCATCTACCGTCCAATCGAGAGGAGGAAGATCAATTCCCGCTTTCTCAAACGCATTTATGTTTAAAAAAGTATAAAGCGGAGCTGTTGCCCAAGGAAGAGCATAGACACTTCCATCGACTGTTGCCTCATTAATTGCTGCAACCGGATAAATATTCATATCAAAGTTTGTTTTCTCAATATATTGATCCAAATTCTGACAAGCTCCACGCGTCATAAAATCAGCAAAATTGTAGGAATCAATACGCATGACATCAGGAGCCATATTACCAGCAATCATCGTCATCAACTTTTCATGATAATCTTCATAAGCTGAAACAATTGGTTCAATTTGAATATTTGGATGAGTTTTCTCAAATTCATCAATAATTTCATTTTCAACACCAATAGCATCTGGATTACCCCAAAATGCATACTTGACTGTTATCGGCCCTTGATCCGTCTTTTCTGAAGTTGCCTCTGATGTTCCATTAGCAAAAACACCACCTGAAACAAAAAGTAGTGCCATACTCAATACACACAAAACTTTTTTCATATAAACCTCCATTTATTTCTTATGTTTGCATTGTAAAGCCATTTCATCCAACCGAAAATGGCTTATTTTTATATAAAATTGTACAACCTTTTCCTTTTTTGCAATGTAATCATATTTCTATTGTATTTCACTATGGATAAAAGAATAAGGTTTTTTATATCGATTACTATTATAGATATAAAGTACTATTTACCCTTTTTTAACTCCTATAACACACTGTTTACATCTTTCAAAATATTAATAAGTTTTAATTTATTTATGGGAAAACTCATTTTAATTTTATGTTTTTCTTAACAATATTGTAAAACTTATCATGAGCATTTCACAAAAGAAGGAAGCGTAACAATACCTTTGCACTAAAAAAGCACATAACATCATTGATGATATTACATGCTTGTAAACAAAACTCCTTATTTAAGAGAAGAAGCAATTTTCTCACACGAGAAGAAACCACACGAAGAGGCTTTAATACTCACGAGGCTGATTGCCTAAATTGATTCCTTGCATATCCGAGGTCGAAGCTTCTTGTAAAGGTAAATTGACACTTTTTCCTAAACGGTGACTTTCATACATTGAAAGAACCATTTCAAGAGCATTCCTTCCATCTTTTCCATCAACATACGGCCTATGATGATTCTGAATAGAATCGATAAAATCGCTATAAATTCTTACATGTCCGTTTCCATAAACAGAAGAGAAAGGCTTCACATCAAGATTCTTACCCCATCCATCTACTTCTTCGTTCTCAAAATGCCAATATTTTATTTCATCTGCTACTTGGCCACCAAGAACGACGGAACCTTTTTGACCGATAAGCGTTATCGACTCTTCTAAATTATCTTCATAGACATTGGTTGTTCCTTCTATTGTGGCAACTGAGCCATCACAAAAGAGAACAAAACCAATACCAACATCTTCAACTTCTAAATAAGGATGGAATCTATTGGCTAAGTGAGAGGTAACACTCTTCACATTACTTCCCATAAACCAACGTAACAAATCAAGTCCATGAATGCACTGATTCATAAGAGTACCACCGTCACTCTCCCACTTGCCTCTCCAAGGTGCCTGGTCATAGTAATCTTGAGCACGACTCCATCTCACAGCAAGAGATCCATGAGAGAGTTTCCCAAAAGCACCACAATCAAGAGCTTTTTTGACCAATTGAGTGGAATCATTGAGCCTATTTTGCTGACAAACCCCGAGAAACACCTGCATTTCTTGCGCTTTCGCAATCATTTGGTCAGCATCATGAAGAGACATAGCCATTGGTTTTTCAACGAGAACATGCACACCCATAGAGAGTATATCCATGACTATTTGATAATGCGAACCACTTTCCGTTGCCACAGCAACGAAGGTTGGCTTTTCTCTTTCTATCATTTCAAGATAATTATCGTAAAGATGAGTGTGGGCAAGATGATATTCCTTTGCCAGTGAAACAGCGTGAGAAAGATCTTTATCACAAAGCCCAACAATTTCTAGGTGGGTATCAATCGCACTTTGGAGATGGAAAGGAGAAATTCTCCCACAGCCAATTAATGCATATTTCATGGTTATTTTATCCTTACAGCCTTTTCTTCGGCTTCAATAGCTAATTCCATCGCGCGAAAGGTATGTTCTTGGTTAATGGCAATCTCAGTACGATCAAGACAATCACGAATCAACTGACCAAAGAAAGGATATCCAATTCTTCCATGAACTCGATAATGATTTTCTCCAATTTCATCGACGACAATAACGTGATCACTTTCTGTCGTTGCGGCAACATCACAATATTTTCTCATCTCAATATACCCTTTGGTACCACAGATAAACATTCTTCCATCTCCCCAAGTACAAAGACCAAGAGGTGTATACCAGTCGACACTGATATAACACGGAATGCCATTATCGGTGATAAACATTGCATCTCCATAATCTTCTAGTTCAGGAGTATCTGGATTTGCAAGGTTTCCAACTCTACTTGAAATATATGTGGCATCTTTTGCTCCGGCATAATAAAGAGCCTGTTCAAGTTGATGACTTCCCACATCGGTAATAATTCCACCATACTGCTCTTTTTTATAAAACCAATCAGGACGACCCTCATTTCCAATTTTATGAGGTCCCCATCCTTTTATCGAAAGAACACGACCAATTCTCCCTTCTTCAATCAACTGAGCAGCATAAATGGCAGCCTCAACATGAAGTCGTTCACCGAAATAAACAAACCACTTGAGTCCAGTCTTTTTTACGAGAGAACGAGCTTTATCACACTGTTCCTGTGTCGTAAAGGCTGCTTTATCGCTAAAGAAATCCTTTCCTGCAGCAAGTGCTTTGAGCCCTACGAGATATCGCTCATTAGGAATTCCTGAAGTACAAACAAGATTCATTTCTTTCACAGCAATTAATGCATCTTCACTTTCCATAACCTGAGCGGAAGGAAAAGCTTTCACAAATTTTTCAACTTTTTGAGGATCAGGATCGTAGATATATTTAATTTCTGCTCCAGCCTCTTTCAAACCATTACACATACCATAAATATGTCCATGATCGATTCGACTGACACCGACAATAAATTCACCTGGAGTACAAACTATTTTATGCATTTCACTCTTTGGTGCATAATTTTGACCACTTTTTGTGTCGTAATTTACAGCCATGCTATTTTTCCTTTTCCATATTACCGACGGAGATACTTCCTTCAGCATTTTCAATACTCACTGATTTTTCATAAAAATGAGGAACTTTCTTTAACAAAGTCTCTTTATGATAAAAATCATCACTTTCTTCCATTGGAAGTGTTACCATGTGATGGGTTGTTGCACTCTTATATATTGAATAAATCAGTTCAAGTGCATGGCGACCATCTTCACTTGTAACGACAAGTCTCTCTTTACCTTCAAGGGCATCAAGATAGTTTTTGATGAGAGCATCATGTCCTTCTGTTCCTTTCACCCCTTCTAAATGATCATACATCTTCTGAAATTTTTTCTCACTTTCAGGATCTGGTTCATAAAAACCATTAGGAAGTTGCTTTTTGCAATGCACACTCCACGGAACTGTTATTTCTGCATGCTCACATTGGAAGAAGAATCCCTGTTTTTCATCCATGTCATTGAGAGAAACATTTAATTCCGCTAATGCATGGGGATACTGGAGAATTGACATGCCACAGTCTTCAACTTCACTGTTTGTATGAGCGACATTCATGTTTACCGAAATAAGGCTCTTTGGCATTCCAATGAACCAATTTAACATGTCAATCTGATGAACAGCATGATTCAAAGTGCAACCGCCACCCTCTTTTTCCCAAGTACCTCTCCACCAGAGATTGTAGTAATTCATTCCTCTATACCACATAGAATTGACTCTCGTCATCAGGACCTTTCCAAGCACTCCAGAAGAGAGCATTTGCTTCACCTTCCAGGCTCCATCCCTAAATCTATTTTGAGAAATAATGCCAAGTAACTTACCACTTTTCTTTTCTGCATCTATCATACAATCGGCTTCTGCTAAACTTGCAGCCATAGGTTTTTCGCACAATACGTTCTTCCCATGATTGAGAAAAGCGACGGTCACTTCACTATGTAAGCTTGGTGGAAGACAAATTGAAACACTATCAATATCAGACCGATCTAATAATGTTGTATAGTCATCGGTAATAGTCAACGTATCACTATTAAGATGATATTCTTGCGCTAAGGCTACACATTTTTCAGTAAATAAATCACAGAGAGCTACAATTTCACATCGTTCCTTTTCAGCACAAAAAGCAGCTGCATGAAAATGTGAAATTCCCCCTGTTCCAATAATTGCAATTCTTCTCTTTTCCATGAGATACATCTCCTCTTGATGAATAAAAGTATACCACCACTTTGTGAGATCGAAATGTTTATTCTTACGCTATTATTGTACTATTTTTAACTCTCAACCAAGAAAGTCTTGAACATAAAAACAGCTTGCCAACAGGCAAGCCATGTAAGAAAGAGAACTCTCTTGTATACTTATTTATTGTAGTTATCCCAGAACGTTTTACACACAGGAACACTGTCTCTTTCATTCCAAACTTCTTTTTGTTTCAGCAGTTCAGCCTCGAGGGATTTTCTTATTTCCCGATATTTTGGGTTATCGACTTGATTATGTAATTCGAAAGGATCTTCCTTTTCATTGAACAATTGGAATCTCTTTCCCTTCTTATTTGCATATGCGATTAATTTATAATCGCCCACTTCTACAGCTCGTAATAAATCTGCGTAGGCGAAATAAAGCGCATCTCTTTTCTCAACAGTTTTACCTTCTAGAATGGGATAAACACTTTCAGAACTAATATTTTCAGGTTTCTGAGCACCCATCACATCACAAAGGGTTGCAAAGATATCCATAAGGTAACAAGGATGATCGGTACGAACATTTTTCTTTACTCCTTTTCCAGCAAAAATCAAAGGAACACGAATTGAATGTTCATAGGCATTCTGTTTTCCCATTAACCCATGTTGCCCTAAAGCAAGCCCATTATCTCCAGCAAAAACAAAAAGCGTATTTTCAAATTGATGAGTATCTTTTAATGCTTGAATGATTAATCCAATTTCATAGTCAAGATGACTAATCATGTCATAATACTCAGCAATATGTTTTTGTATTTTTTCTGCTTTTCGCGGGTATGCTTCAAGGATTTCATCTCGTACATCATGAATACCAAAATCAAATTCTGGCATCTCTTTATAGTTTGCAGGAAGAGGGATATCCTCTGGGTTATACATGTCATGAAATTTCTTTGGCATCGTTCGAGGATCATGAGGAGCCATAAAGGCAGTATACAAATAAAAAGGTTTGTCTTGTTTCCTCGTTTTAATAAAATCAATCGCCTTTTCACCAAACAACTCTGTCGAGTGTTTACCCATCTGAATATGATCGGCTACCATCGTATCAAGAGTGCGAGAATGATAAAAATCTGATGCATACGGAACGACATTCTCATACTTACCCGTTGGATCAAAATTGTTTGCAGGAACATTCCAATGATCCCACATACCACCAAAAAATATTTCACCACCAGTGGTAAACGATCGAGCATAGGAACGAGGGCCATTATGCCACTTTCCTATTCCACAGGTTTCATATCCTTGTTCTTGGAACAACTCACCGAGTAATTTATCCTCAGAGGGAATACTTAAACCATGGTCTTTGAGATTAAATAAAGACTTACCTGTATTCACCATAGCACGACTTGGCATACAAACAGCTCCACACGTTCCTCCAGGAATTAAAGCATGAGTAAAACTCACACCATTCTGCACTAAAGTATCAATATTCGGTGTCTGAATCTGTTTATTTCCAAGTGCTGCAATGGTATCAAACCTTTGATCATCTGCAAATAAAAACACCACATTTCTTTTATTCTTGTTCATGTATTCCTTCTTCCACTGATAGTTTTGTATATTTTTTATTTTGTTTACTCAATGACATTACTAACGAAGCCACTGATATTAAAATGAATACTAATGATAGAGGTTTTGTTACAAAGATAAGATAACTTCCTCTTGATATAATCAAAGCTCTTCTCAAGGATGTTTCAGCAAGTGGGCCTAAGACTAATGCAAGAATAATGGGAGCAAGAGGAATGTCAAACTTGGTAAAAACATATCCCATAAGGCCAAAAGCAAGCATGACATAGACATCAAAAATGCTACTGTTCACACTGAAAGCACCAATCACACAAAAAAGCAATAAAAGACTCACAAAGAGTTTTCTATTAATTCTTCTCACCTTCGAAAAAACCTTAATATAATATTTTGCTTGAATGAGCATGAAAAGATTCACAATGAACAAACCAATGATGATTGAATAGGTTAATGCCGCATGATCGGTAAATAAAGCAGGACCTACCGGTAAACCATGCATAATAAGCGCTCCCATCATCACAGCAGTAACAATATCTCCAGGAATACCTAAAGTCATCATAGGTATTAACGTTGCTCCTGTTAATCCATTATTTGCAGCTTCTGTTGCACTCACTCCTTCCAAACAACCATGCCCAAATTCTTCTGGAGTCTTACTCGTCCTCTTTGCTTCATCATAGGCGGTAAAGGTTGCAAGAATTGCCCCTGTACCGGGAATGGCTCCCACAAGCACACCAATAAACGAAGATTTAATAATGGTTTTTCGACAACTTCTTTTGTCTTGTTTGGTCAAACCTTCTCCATAAATTTGCTCATCAGTCAAATTTTCTGTTTCATCTTGGATAAAATGGCTTAAGAAAAACTTTTCGCACATAGCCATTACTTCTGATATTGAAAAAATTCCAACCAGAGCTGGAACAAGAGAAATACCAGCCATCATATCATAAGAGCCAAAAGATAATCGGGGTATTCCCATAATAGGATCAATACCAATCATACTAATATAAATACCAATCACACCAGAAATCAACCCTTTCACTAAATTTTTAGCACTCAGCGATACAATAATGCAAAGGCCAAATAACGCAAGGGAAAAGAATTCAGCAGGACCAAATTCAATGGCAACTTTTGCAATAAGTGGTGCAACAATCAACAAAGAAAAACAACTAATCAACCCTGCAATAACCGATGCATACAAAGCCATTTCTAAGGCTTTTCTGGCCTTTCCTTTTTTTGTCAGTTGATACCCCTCTATCAAGGTTGCAGCAGCTGCTGGAGTACCTGGAGTGTTCATTAAAATAGCAGGAATAGATCCTGCATAATTTCCACCACAGTAAGCACCAAGAAGGACCATCATACCAGAAAGGGCATCCATACCAAATGTTAAGGGCAAAAGCAAGACGATTGCCATTAAAACAGTAAGCCCAGGAATTGAACCAAAAACCATTCCCGCTAGAACTCCTATATTCATCATTAAAAATATCTTTAATGATAAAACACCCATGAGTCCTGTTATAATATTCGCTACCATGTTTTCACTCCTAAAATAAGATGCCAAGCCTTCCCAAAGGAATATTTAATCCAATTCCGAAGGCAATATAAACGACAGCAATCACGCCACATAACACAAAGTAATTTTTTATTGCCTTTTCTTTCAGCAAATAAACCACAAGGGAAAGACAAATGATAGAAGAAATAAAATAACCAATACCACCTAAAAGAAGTGCGTAAACCCACATGATTCCATAGATCATGAAAGGGAAACCATAGAAATGAATTTCTTCCTCTTGAAATTGACCTGTTTTTTGAGCTTTTTTAAACGTAAAAAAAGCCTCTAAAAACATGATGATTGCCAATCCTATGGTTACTTTGGAGAGAACCAAAGGCATATCTTGAGGAGCCATGCCAACATATTTATCAACTTCCTTAATTTGTGTGGATGACAAGAAATACATTATACTTCCTGTCACGAGTGTTCCAAAACCAACAATGGTTTTTTCTGTATATGATTTCACCGTATTTTCTCCATATAATGGCTCGTCAATGAGACAAGCCATTATCGACGTTTTATTATTCGCTTACATAGTTCGAAAAATTTGCAATATCACTGTCTACTTTATTTTGAAGACCAGTACTATCCAAATCACTGATAACAATCTTGGAATTCTTACAGAAGTCTACAAATTTAGGATCGCTCTTAAGTTTTGCAAAACCATCAGATAGCTTTTGCACGATTGCATCAGGAGTGTCTTTTGGAACATATAAACCATTGTAACTTTCTAATACAACATCATATCCCAATTCTTTTGCCGTTGGGATATCAGGATAATCAGCAAGGCGTTTTGTACTGAGCGTACAGAGAACGTTTAAATTTGGCATGCTATCAATAATTGGAGCTCGTGAATCAGCGATGGTTACATGCCCACCAAGTGCAGCAACACTCCCTTCATTTGAACCAGCAAATGGGACCATTTCAGCATCTACACCCATTTTGTCCATCAACATTTTGAGCGCTACGGCAGGGCCACTACCAGCGCCACAAGTACCATATGAAATAGTATCGATGTTCTTTAAATCATCCAAAGTCTGAATGCCACTATTCGGTCCGGTAACAACAAAACTTGGTTCCATTGTGACCCCACAGATTGGTTTAAAATCCTTAATAGAATATTCTACAGGAATTTGTAGAGGAGTAATGGTGAATTGACCACCTGATGCCCACATATCCGTATATCCATCAGGTTTTGCCATTTTCGTTGCCATACAACTTTTTGTACCAGTGGCTCCTGATTTATCCATAACGACAACAGGCTGACCAAAAACATCCTGTGCATTTTCAACAAATAACTTACATTGCGTATCACTTGACCCACCTGGTTTCCAGGACATGTTGATAGTGATAGTTTTCGTGGGAAAATCAGAAACAGGTGCTGTTTCTTGAACACCTTGTGCAAAAAGAGTTCCCATGGCTAATAGAGTAGCCATCCCAATTGTCAAAAAAGATCGTTTCATATTTTTACCTCCTAAAATATGAATCACACTTTATTTCATAGTGAAATAAAGTAACTTAAAAAATATTGAATGCAGAACATTCATGAAAATAGACTAATACCTCCTTGAGAATCTGTCAACTTTTATTTTATATTTCAAGATTGAGTAATTTATCAATCAAAAGAGAAGCTGCACCACGGGCTCCTGCATGTTTTTCATTTGAAGCCATTTTAATTTGAGTACTAGTATATACTTGTTTGAGTTTTTGAGCATTAAAATAATTTTCTACTGTATGGAAAAAAAGAAGATTTCGACACACAGATCCACTCAGAATAATGGCTTTTGGATTCAGAAATATTGAGAGATTCGAAAGTGTTTTTGCAAAATACATAGCAGATTCCTCAACAATTTTACAACTAAATGAGTCCCCTTGTTCCGTTGCTTGTAACACATCGGTATATTTCAACAAGCTGGGATTCCCTTGTGATATTTCAGACAAAAGTGAATTTTCAGGCAACTGTTGCTGTGCTGTTTTTAAAATTCCTCGCCCTGCACTATATTCAGCGAGACAATTCATTTTCCCACACAAACACCGTCTTTGTTCATCTGTTTGAAGGTCAATTCGGCAGTGACCAATTTCACCAGCAACACCATCTTCTCCTTTAATGACTTCACCATTGATAATAATGCCAGAGTAAAGACCGTAGTCATTAATAACAACAAGTGCATTATCTAAACCGATAGCAGAGCCAAAAAGAAGTTCTCCAACCGTTACCGCACGGGAACCAGAATCAACAAAAACATCCAAGTGATATTTCTTCTTTAGAAGTGCTGCCAGGTCTAAATCACGCCACCTTTGCACAACTGAATACATGATGACACCGTGCGTATTCACATACCCCGCAACACCAACGCCAATGCCTTTGACGGGAATGTCACGTTGCTTGGCCTGAGCTAAAAAGTATCCAACAGCCTCATCGATAATGCATAAATCTTGTTCTAATGAAAAATCAACCGGTATATTCCTTTTAAATTCAGCAACAATATGACCATCGAGATTTGAAAGGACTCCATCCAATTCTGTCAGCGCCCAAGAAAATCCAATAACCAGAGAACTATTGCCGTTAAATTGAAGAATTTGAGGAGGTCTTCCTCCATTCGATTCTCCAATACCGAGATCAAGGACGAGATTTTTTTCAATAAGGGTATTGAGAATCCTAGTAATTGTTGGAGAACTAATCTGCGTCTTTTGAATCAGATCTTTTCTCGCAATAGATGAAGATTCTCGAATTGTTTTGAGCACAACGCTTTTATTAATGAACTTACCTGTAGCCATAAATTATGAGCTCTCCCTTTCTTGTCTTTCGCATCTTTTACCATGCAACGTCTCTGCAATTTTCCATTCAAATCTATAGATATCGTGAAAAAAATACAACAACTTATTCTTTTCCTTATCCTCATTAATGCACATAATCATTTCCATTGTCTAGAATTTCTTTCCTCTTTTGACAAATCGAAGGTTTTCCATTTTGTCTCTTTTATTCTACCCAATTAAAACCAAAAGGAAACAAGACTTTGTTCTTTTTAAGTGTAACAAGACAAAGAAGCATACCACTTTACCCTCTCTTATTGGTCTTTTTCCCTATCGCACACAAGAATATAAATCGTCGTAACACATCAAGATAGTTTTGTTTTTTTGCTTCACTACGCTACAAGGCAAACCCCTTTAGATCTTTGTTTGATCACCAAGAAAAGGGGTTGCCACAGCTGTGACAACCCACAATAACTATAAAAGAAAGAAATTAATCATATCGCTTATTGGGAAATTTCTTATCAAAAGCGATTAGTTGATTATTCAACGTATTCTCATCCTCATAATGTTTTTCTTTTCTCGCATTAAGTAAAGAATAGAGGACAGGAGAGAGGAACAAGGTTAAAAAGGCACCTGTTGATAATCCACCAACAAAGGTTAATGCAATAGGTTGCATCATCTCAGCCCCACTTCCAGGGAAGAAAGCCAATGGAATCATCCCCAAAATGGTCGTAAGCGTTGTCATTAAAATAGGACGCAAACGAGTTTTAGCAGCGGTAATACAAGCTTCTTTGACCATCATCTTTTGTCTGACCAATTGATTAATGGAATCAACCATCACAATACCGTTGTTTACCACCACACCAATTAAGGCAATAATACCAACAATTGAATACAGGGTGAATGCTTGATTCATGACAATATGAATCCATATAACACCAATGAGTAACAATGGAATCGTCGCAAAGATAATAAAGGGATCAATGAGTGATTCAAATTGTCCTGCCATAACAGCAAAAACTAAAACAAGAGCTAAGATAACAACCAATATGAGGGTTGGTTTATACGTAGAGAATGTTGCCATATCACCACTTTGTGTGATGGTAACGCCATCAGGAATCAACAAATATTGTTCAATAGCAGCCTGCTCTTTTGCTTGTACTTCACTCGAGGTGTACCCCGTATCAGCATCGGCTGTCACATGGTTTACTCTCACCTTATCTTCACGCGTAATGGTATCAGGAGACGCTGACTGGGTAAACGTCACAAAGGTACCAAGTGTAACAGGACCATTTGGTCCTTGGATAATAAGATTATCCAAATCATCAATAGAGGTATACTTGTCACTATCAAGTGTGACGATTAAATCATAATCATCTTCAGAATCCATGGAGTTCAAATCAGATGCGTTCTTCCCATCAAGAGCAAATTCTAATTCAGTATAGACATCCTCAGGGGTAATTCCCAATTCATTTGCCATCTCTTGATTAATCTGCGCTTCCATTTTAGGCGCGCCATCATCAAGATCACTGGCAATATTGGTTGCTTCTGGAACATAGGTAGCAAGGATTTGTTCAATCTGTGCAATCGTCTGCTCTGTTGCATTAATATCATTACTCGAAATTGCAATATCAACAGCTGAAGAAGAAACAGGTCCTCTTCCTGCATCAAACGTCCATGTTGCATCAGGATTATCCTTAAACAATTCCTTAATCTGCGCTTTTAACTCAGTTGTCGTATATTTCTGCTCAGTAATATCAGGGAGTGACAGCGTCAGAGATCCGGTATTTGACGTTCCAACTTGGACCATAATTTGGGTAAAACTATCGGCAGGGAGTGTTTTTTCTAGCTTATCCTCCAACGAGAACAATTCATCTTTTGTATACGCATTATTGGTTCCAGCCGGCATGGTCAATGACAAGGCAATGGAGTCATCACTATGCATCGAAGGAGTCAAACTCATACCAATGTTTGAAATCTTGGAGAGAGAGAACAAGGTAAGTAAGAACAGTAAAACAATGAGCAATAATCTTCGATGTAAAAAGTACTTTAAGACTCGAGCATAGCCGTTAATGAGCTTTTTTTCTGCCGCTGACATACCAGAATCAATACCATGTAATAAACGATTCTTCAGTGGTTTATCAGTACGGGTGTGAATTTTTAAGATACTACCAGACAAAGCTGGAACAAGCGTCATTGCAACAAAAAGAGAAGAGATTAAAGCAATACACACCGTTGTAATTAAATCTTGGAACATCATCCCAATCATTTCAAGTTTCGTTTTGTAGATAATTAATGGGACAAATACACACAGAGTTGTTAAGGTTGAAGCAAGAATAGCATTTCCCATATTGTTACTTCCCAATATGGCAGATTCAACACTCGAGCGTCCCTTTTCTTTGTATTGATAGGTATTTTCAAGAATAACAATGGATGAATCAACGATCATACCAATCCCTAAGATTAACCCACTCATACTCATCATGTTAATCGAAATATCAAAGAAATACATAAACATCAAAGTAATGAGAATGGATATAGGCATGGAAAGAAGAATGATAAAGGTTGATTTAAACACTCTCAAGAACATAAAGATTACGATACCAGCCAAAAGGATACCAATCAAAGCACTCGAATATACTTCACTCAGCGTTGAATCAATCATTGCAGTTTCATCTCGTTGAATGCTTAATGTTACCCCAGAAGGTAATTGTTCCTGAATGGTAGGCATTTCAGCTTTTACCAGTTTTGCAACCGAAGACTCATTACTATCACTGGTATTGGAAACGGCAAGACTAATCACTGATTCTTTATCAAGATAACTTTGCTTAAAGCTTGTACTCGTTGTCTTCACGACTTCACCAATATCTTTCAATAACACCGTATAACCATTTAAAGTGGTAATATACGAATTTGAAATTTCTGCTGCTGTCGTAAATTGACTATCAACGGTAATATCATAATCAATGCTTCCTTCCGTAATACTTCCACCAGTACCTTGAATATTTTGATTATCTAGAGCCGTGACCACATCAGCATAGGAAAGGCCTAAAGCTTCCATGCGATTTTCATCAAGATTGATGTGATATTCAGTGTCCCCTGTTCCATTGACACTCACATCAGAAACACCAGAAAGACGGGAAAGTAATGGAGAGACGGTATTATCAGCAAGATCAAGTAATTTTTCTGATGTCTCATCTCCCGTTAAGACCAAACGCATAAATACCGATCCACTAGACATATCCATTTCGGTTACTGCTGGGGTATCAGCCCAATCAGGAAGAGAATCTAAGATACTTGTCACTTCATCGGAGACATCGGTTGAAGCTTCATCAAGATCGGTTCCATAGTTATACTCGAGTATGATATAACACTGATCAGAAGAAGAGTAACTGGTCATTGTTGATAAGTTCTCTAAAGAACTAAAAGCATCTTCAAGAGGTTCCGCCACTAAACTTTCTATTTCATCTGGACCGGCATTGGTACAGTTTACAGAAACAGAAATAACGGGCAGGTCAACATCTGGAAAGAGCGATTGTTTTAAATTCGAAATACTCAATCCAGCAATAATACATATCAATATAAATATCATAGATATTAAAACTGGACGTCTTACAGATAATTCACTTAGTTTCATATATCAGCTCAAGCAAAAGCACGCGTTTTCTCAGCATGCATAATTGCCTTCCTCCTGTTCATTTGTTCACCATGTTAAAAACATGTAAGGGTTGATGTGAATCTTAATTTTTCACAATTAAGTCACCAATAAAATGCAACATAAAAATCAAAATAACAGATTATTCCCTTCAAAGAATGACAATAGAATCTCAAATCAGACGATAGAGTATCTCTGAGAGGGTTTCGTTCTTTACCTTAAACGCTGCTTTTGATTTATCAAATTTAGACGATATTTACCTGTGCTTGATCCGTAACAGAACCTGCTGTTATTACTTGATCACCTTCACTGAGGCCATCGGTAATAATGGTAACAGAACTATTTGAAAGACCTGTTGTCACAGCAGTTCTTGTTGCAATATTGTCCTTAACAACATAGACAACACTTTGATCAAAATAGGAGGAAATTGCATCTGTTGGAATGAGAAGAGCATCATCAACTTCTTGAGTTTTTAACTTTAATGACACATACATTCCAGAGAGAAGTTTACTTGAATCTTTAGGTTTTAACTCAATAGTCACAGCACGATTGGTGGTATCAACCTTATCGCCTACATTTGTGAGTACTGCAGAAATTGGTTCATCAGGCCAAGCTTGAGTGGTGAACGTTGCAACCATTCCTTCACTCAGAATTGAAAGATACTTTTCTGGAAGTTGCGCACTTACTCGTAAATCTGAGGTTGGTTGTACCGTTAAGAGCGTTGATGAGGTAGAAAGTGTTTCTCCGATATAAAGAGGAACATCTTCAATTCTGCCATCAACAACCGATACAATATCTTTTGCTTTATATTCAGTACCTGGCTTTGAATTATCGATAGTACAAATAAGATCTCCAGTATGAATTTCTTCATCTTCTGAAACATAAATTTTAGTTACTTTTCCTTCATATTCACTGATAAGATTTACTTCATCAACTTTATCAATAATATCAGCGCCAACTGTTGTATAGGAGATAAAGTCTCCTCTTGATGCTGCTTCTACTGATACGTTGGTTACCACCGAATTATCTTGTTCAACAGCCTGTAATGGACCTTTTTGCGAACTTGATTTTGCATCAAGGTTACTTTTTATAGTAACCCCAGCAAGTACGATACAAATTAATAATAAGACAATTGTCACCATGTGATCAAAACTTTTACCCTTCATTGTTTAATTCTCCCCGTTTAAAATGTCATTGATACTTACTTCTAAGTAGCAGGCAAGATAATGTAAATTTAATGTATAGGTCAGTGCATTTTCTCTGAGAGATATTTCACCTAATTGCCTATCGCGTATAGCATCCTGATAATCTGAATAATCAGATACACCAGATTCATATGATTGTTTTTGTTGTTCTTCTTGATACTGTAAAAGCGTTAATTGCTTTTCCAAAGAATTTTGAGAGAGCAGACTCAAGTGAATTGTCGTGAGATAATCCGTCACACTTTGTTGCATCTCTCTCAGTTTTGCTTGATAGGTATAGCGAGAAGAATCAATCGTTCTCTTCGCGTTATCAAGTGTGATGGACGTACTTGAATTCTTAAAATACGTATCCATTGGAACAGAAAGAGAGACGGTGAGACTTGAACTATCAGACAAACTTGAGGAAGAAGAACTACTTGCATCATACAAAGTTCCTGAAACCTCAACCGTTCCCGAAGCACTTAACGTTGGCATCGTGTTTTGTGTTTTTGTGCTCTTATAATTTAATTGACCAAGCGTTATATCCTCTTGGAGCGATTGCATCGCACTGGTTGCCGGAAGCAATGCATATAAAGACTGTTCATCTTGAATTTCTTCAAGTTCCGGGAAATCTTCAAATTGATCAGCTGTCATCATTTTTCCAGTGAGTTTACTGAGGGTATTCAGAGCCGCTTGCAATGAAATTTGAGCTGAATCAACGTCCTGTTGTGCTTGCATCAAGGCAAGTTCACTTTCAGTTAACGTTAATTTATCAAGAGCTCCATCATCATATTTTGCTTGGTTTGAATCTTGTATGGTCTGTTGTTCTTCTAATGTTTTTTCTGCTTCTTCACTCGTTAACTTACAGTCAACCACATTCCAGTAATCTGTAATTACTTCCTTTTTCACTGTTTGTTTATCAGTTACTACCGTTAAAGAACCTATTCTCTCATTTGTCTGATTAATCTCTTTTTTATAAGGAGTACTAAAATCAGTCGAAAGAGTAGCCGTAGACCCTACACTGACAGATGTAGATACCGAGGGATCTATATCTTTATCGAGAATGTCAAAGACAGAAGCTGTTGGACTCATACTTGCATCCAGTGTAACGGTGGGTAAAAGGTAATTTGTTTCAGCCACTCGGGTACTGCTTTCTGCGTCTAAGAGAGAAGCTGCTACTGCTTCACTATTGTTGATAGCTAATTGAATAGCTTCATCAACAGAGAGAGTTTCTGCATACAGCGTTGATATTCCCATACATGTAAGGAAAAACATTGTCTTCAGCAATTTATTTTGCATATAATACTCCAATAAATGAAATCTTTTTGTTAACTCTATTCAATAAATATGTAAGTAATATGTGCAAAACACAAAAAGTATAACTTAATAAAAAATATTGGCTCTATTCGCATCTAATAGTTGGAATTCTTATTAAAAGGGGATTTTCCCACTAAACAATTCAAATTCTTCATTAGATGTGAAGCCATTATTAATTTTATCGTTATATAATCTCTTTT
>Ga0172378_10001089_pt1 | contig 24763 bp, 17 predicted proteins | sample GrowelOW332metaG_FD_119755 | JGI IMG/M metagenome (GOLD analysis project Ga0172378, IMG submission 119755) | Groundwater microbial communities from an aquifer near a municipal landfill in Southern Ontario, Canada - Pumphouse #3_1 metaG | ecosystem: Environmental > Aquatic > Deep subsurface >... | reverse complement strand
CTTACGCCACGCGAGCCAACCTCTTTAGCCAAGCTCTTGCTGTACGCAATAAGTCCGCCCTTGCTTGCAGAATAGTTAACCTGACCGCCTTCGCCATGAATGCCAACAATTGACGACATGTTAATTATTGAACCGCTTCTTTTACGAATCATGTCAGAGCTGATAATCTGGCAAATTAAAAACACAGAAGTCAAGTTAACCGCAATAACAGAATCCCAGTCATCTTTTTTCATACGGAAGCTAAGACCGTCACGAGTAATGCCCGCGTTGTTAACAAGAACATCAAAACCGCCGGACTCTTCCAAAACTTTTTTAACAGCCGCAGTAAGCTCTTCAGCGTTGCCAGCATTAGCACAAAATTCATGGAACTTAGTGTTGTTATCTGAAGCAAATTTTTCAAGCTCCACTTTAGCGTCAGACGGATGAGTGCACATGCCCCAAACCTCAGCGCCTTCCTTCATCAAAGTTTCTGCAATCTTCCTGCCAATTCCACGGGACGAACCTGTAACAAGCGCCTTCTTATTTTCCAACATCATAATAATATCCTCCGCAAAAAAATTAGAGTGTACCTAAAGTTTCAAAAGTGTTCACCGGAGTAGAAGCGTAATCCGCGCCAAACGGACTGTCACGCCAAAGCCCGCTAAGAACTTTACCAGGACCAACTTCAAGCACCTGCCACTCGCTAGAAGAATCACTTTTTATAATTCCGCCCAAAACATTCTCTTCGTCAGTCCACAAAACAGGGTGTGTCAAATGAAGCACCGCTGACTTCTTAGCCTCATCACAAGACAAAACTTCCTTGCCAGTAACATTGCTAAACAAAGGAATCTTTGGAGCATTGAAAGTAACATCAGCAAGAAACTTCTCAAAATTATCAGCAGCCTTCTGCATAAGCGGACAATGGAAAGGACCTGCAACAGCAAGACGCAACGCACGACGAGCACCAGCTTCAGTGCATTTTTTTTCAGCCTCAGAAAGAGCGTCAAAAGTGCCGCTAATTACAGTCTGCTTAACAGAGTTCATGTTAGCCGCATAAACATTTTTAATTCCGCCCGCAATCTCTTTAACTTTTCCTGGAGGCAAGCCAATAATAGCGCTCATTCCAGGAGCATGGCCCGCATTCTCACTTGCAATTTCCTCGCAAACTTTCTGCATAATTTTTCCACGCTCACGCACAACCTTAACAACATCTTCAAAAGAAAGAACGCCCGCCGCATACAAAGCCGGGAACTCACCTAAAGAAAATCCCATTGCAGAAGAAGGCACAATATTTTTTTCCTTAAGCGCCGCCATCAAAGCCAAAGACGCAGTTGTAATTGCAATCTGACTATTATCGCTACGGCTTAAAACCGCCGCGTCAGTTTCCCACAAAAGCTTCGCCATATCAACATCTATTATAGAAAAAACATCATCAATAACTTTACGTGCAGCTGGAACATTTTCAGCAACATCCTTAATCATACCAGGAGCCTGTGCGCCCTGACCCGGAAACAAAAAAGCATATTTTTTAGCCATAGTTACCTCTTTATGACAAATTATGTCAAAATGTCATTGTGATGTCAAGAGTAAAGTTAATTATCAAGATCATCTCTAAAAGATGCAGTTTTTAGAGGCTCCCTCAACTGTTAATTGTCAATGGTGAATTTAAAAAATGATGCGAATATTTATATGCACTTTGGAAGTTGTGAAGTTGAAATTTCATTTACAATGGAATACACTCTAAGTAAGATTTTTGCGGAATTTAATAATTTTCTTACTTAGGGGCAGTCTATGGAAATAGAGCGTAATTTATACCTTCAAAAACTTATCAACAAAGAATGCAACGGATTGATTAAAATTATTACAGGCGTAAGACGTTGTGGAAAATCTTATATACTTTTTAATCTTTTCAAAAAACATCTCTTGAATTCAGGAACACATCAAAAAAATATTATTACGCTGGCCCTTGATGATTTTAAAAATAAGGAATACCAGACCCCTCAAAAACTATATGATTTTGTCACTTCAAAAATAAAAAATAATAAACAATATTTTGTATTACTAGATGAAATTCAACTTGTTCCAGATTTTGAAAGTGTATTAATTGGCTTTTTGCATATTCCAAATGTCGATGTTTATGTTACCGGCTCCAACTCAAGATTTCTTTCATCAGACATAGTTACAGAATTCCGCGGCAGAGGGGATGAAATACGTGTATATCCATTAAGCTTTTCAGAAATATATTCAACTCTTGGAGGGGATAAAAACAAGCTTTGGAATAACTATTATATTTACGGAGGTATGCCTCTTGTATTGTCAATGAAAACAAACGAAGAAAAAGCAACATATCTAAAAAATCTTTTTAATCAAGTATATTTATCAGACATAATAAATAGATACAACCTACGAGGAAATGAAGAAGTTGCTGAGCTTGTAAATATCATTGCATCTTCTGTAGGCTCTCTTACAAATCCAGAGCGAATTGCAAATACATTCAATACTCAGAAAAAAATAAAAATCGCACAAAAGACTATTTCAGCATATCTTGATTATCTTGAAGATTCTTTTTTAATTGAAAAATCATTACGCTACAATGTTAAGGGAAGAAAATATATCAATACGCCTTTTAAATATTATTTTGTTGATGTTGGTCTTAGAAATGCAAGACTAAATTTTAGGCAGAATGAAGAAAATCATTTGATGGAAAATGTAATTTACAATGAACTTGTTATGCGTGGATTTTCTGTAGATGTAGGTGTTGTTGAAATTAATATAGTTGATGGTAATGGAAAGAAAATTAGAAAGCAACTTGAAATTGATTTTGTAGCGAACCTTGCTTCAAAAAGATACTACATTCAGTCAGCATTAGTTCTTGGAACAAAAGAAAAAATGGAGCAGGAAGAGCAATCTTTTTTGAACATAAATGACTCATTTAAAAAAATAATTATTCAAAAAGAAGATGTTGAACCATGGCATAACGATGACGGAATTCTTACAATAGGGTTGTTTGATTTCTTGCTTAAACCAGAAAGCATTGACTGGTAATACAAAGTTCAAATATGTTGTCTGTTTTTTTTTATTTGGACCCGCACTGTTTTTCCAGCCGGCGTTCCGTGGCCCGCTAACGCTTGGTACAGTCAGCTTGCGCTGCCTGCACTGCTTCGCACCACTCCATGCCGCAGTAGGCTTTTATTTCAAGAACGACCCGCTTTGTCCTGCGCAATTGATTCTTTTAATTCGGCAAGATTTTCTTTTGAGTAAAATGGGTCATCATATTTTATTTGAAAAGGAATTGCTTGTTCATGCACAACAGTTTTTGCGTAAAGCGTAAATGCGGTGCTTACAGACATTCCAACATTCTCACAAAATCGGCTGAATTGTTCCTTTAAACTGTCATCAATATGTATGCTCATTGTTGCCATAATATGTCTCCAAAATATTAGTTTATATATAAAATATAACAGTTTTATATAATTTCTAGTATAATCTTGTAGAATACTTTAATGACGAATATTGCTAATATCTAGGATTTGTGTAGTAACGTGGTGCCGCCTTTATGACAACACCACTAATATTTTAAACTAAACTGCTATTACTTTGTAAAATAAACACACTTCGAATAACTAATAAGAGTAGCTGAATCACCCCACGACAGCCAGCAAGATATTCTCCAACCAGTTCCTGCTAACAATGATATTATAGAACTAGCTGTATAATCCTTATTGTAAATATTCCATGAACTAAGAGAAGATTCTGTTATATCAAGTCCATTGCTTCCAAAAAGAGAATTTTGTGCATCTGATGAAACAGACAGACAGATTTTGTGTTGTGAAATTTATTATGTCAATGTGATTTTTTTGACTGTTGATTTTATAAACTGTACTCATCTCTCTACCTTGTTTTAGCTTAATACTTTATACATCTTATTTCAAGATTGTATTTGAAAGTTCATGATTGATACAATGATGATGTGATTGTGATGCTACTCTAAAAGTAGAAATTTGTGAAATTTCAGCCCATTTTTATCGGAATTTTGTGAAAATAAAGCCTAATTTTAGTGGAATTTTGTGAAAAACATAATATAATAAGGTTATGAATGATTCTTTAAAAAGAAAGATTGACTCGTTTCTTATCAACTGGAAGAACAATCCAGAGCACTTGCCGCTTATTGTAAAAGGCGCACGTCAGGTGGGCAAGACTTTTTCTATTGAAAAATTTGCAAAAACATACGACAGCTTTATTGAAATAAATTTTGTTACAGAGCCGCAGTATAAAATGATTTTTGACAAAGGATTTTCAACTGCTGAAATTACAAGCAGTATTTCATTTGTAAATCCTTCGCTTAAATTTCTTCCACATCACACACTTATACTTTTTGACGAATTGCAAGCCTGCCCAAATTGCGCTACAAGCTTAAAATTTTTTAAATTAGACGGGCGCTATGATGTAATTTGTTCCGGCTCTCTTATGGGCATTAATTACAGTGAGATAGAATCAAACAGTGTTGGCTACAAAGAAGAGTACGAAATGTATTCTCTTGATTTTGAGGAATTTCTTTGGGCAAAAGAATATTCGGAAAAGCAAATTGACGACTTGTTTTTTCACATGACGAATCTTGTTCCATTTTCAGAACTGGAACTTTCTGTAATGTTTGAAAACTTCAAAGAGTATATGGTTCTTGGCGGTATGCCTGCTGTTGTAAAACTTTTTATTGAGCAGAAGAATTTTTCTGGGACGCTTCAGGCGCAAAGAAATCTGTTAAAAGACTATGAAGAGGACATTACAAAATATGCAATTGGTTTGGACAAAGGCAAAATAAAAAACATTTACAATAACATTCCAATTTTTCTTGCAAAAGAAAACAAGAAATTTCAAATTTCAAAAATCAGTGCAAATGCAAGAAACAGAGATTATGTTGGGACAATTGATTGGCTGGATGATGCTGGAATTATAAACATTTGCTATTGTTTAAAAGAGCCAGAGCTTCCATTAAAAAGAAATTATGATTCAAAAAGCTACAAGATTTATTATCGCGACACAGGACTTTTAATTGCATCTCTTGATGATGAGTCGCAGCAGGATTTACGTTACAACAAAAATTTCAATACTTACAAAGGTGCCATCTACGAAAATATTGTTGGCGATATGCTTGTTAAATCAGGCTACAAACTTTATTACTACAAGAATGAAAAATCTACAATAGAAATTGATTTTTTTGTAAGAGACGCATCTACTCTTATTCCAATTGAAGTGAAGTCAAACGACAATCCTACATCTTCATTAAACAAAGTTATTTCTGATGATAAATTTTCTGACATAAAATACGGAATAAAACTTGGATATAAAAATATCGGTTTTAACGGAAAGTTCTACACATTTCCATATTTCCTAACATTCTTACTAAAAAGATTTTTGCTTGATAAGATTATGAAAGATTCTATGTAAAAAAAATGCTGGACAAATTCGTTTTTAGAAAGTGAATATGTCCAGCAGTAAAAGCGTACGCCCGACTGGAAGGGTGCGAAGCAGTCACCGCAAGGTGACCGTCAGCCCTGCAAGGCGGGTTTGGAAAAACAGTGCACGTCCAAAAAAATCACACTTTTGCGAGCGCCTGTTTTATGTCTGCAATAATGTCGTTTACATTTTCCAAGCCGCAGCTAAAGCGAATCATGCCGCCGTCAATGCCAGCTTCTTTTAACTGAGCGTCTGTTAACTGGCGGTGGGTTGAAGATGCCGGGTGAAGAACGCATGTGCGAATGTCTGCTACATGAACTTCATCGCTTGCAAGTTTTAGTGCGTCCATAAATCTAACTGCAGCTTTTCTGCCGCCCTTAATGCTTATTGTAATTACGCCGTTTGTTCCAAGTGGTAGATATTTTTTAGCAAGCTTGTGGTACTTGTCGCCAGGCAATCCAGGGTAGCTTACTGATAAAATCTTTGGTGACTTCTTAAAATATTTTGCAACTGCAAGTGCGTTTTCACAATACTGCTTCATGCGCACAGGCAAAGTTTCTAGTCCTATGTTTAAAAGGAACGCTGAATTTGCGGCAGGGTAACAGCCAAAGTCTCTCATTAGCTGCATACGCGCTTTAATTATGTAAGCCGCTTTTCCAAAATCTTTTGTGTAGATTACTCCGTGGTAGCTTTCATCTGGTGTTGTAAATTCTGGGAACTTGCCGCTTTTGTTCCAGTCAAAGTTGCCGCTGTCTACAATTGCGCCGCCTACTTGAAGAGCATGGCCGTCCATATATTTTGTTGTTGAGTGAACTACAATGTCTGCGCCCCATTCAAAAGGCCTGCACAAAACTGGTGTTGCAAATGTGTTGTCTACAATGAGAGGAACTTTATTTGCATGAGCAACTTTTGCCCAAAGCTCAAAGTTAAAAACTGTAAGCGCTGGGTTTGCGATTGTTTCTCCAAAGACGCACTTTGTGTTTGGCTTAAATGCCGCCTGAATGTCTGCTTCTGTTGCGTTCACATCTACCCAAATACATTCTATTCCAAGACGCTTTAAAGTTACTCCGAATAAATTTACAGTGCCACCATAAATTGAAGCTGAGGAAATAAAACTGTCGCCAGCTTTGCACAAATTTAATATTGCAAGCAAGTTGGCAGCCTGTCCGCTTGAAGTAAGCATTGCGCCCACTCCGCCTTCCAAGTCTGCAATTTTCTTTTCTACAGCGTCGCATGTTGGGTTTGCAAATCTTGAATACATGAATTCTGTTGGCTTGTCAAAAAGAGCGGCCACATGTTCTGTAGAGTCAAATTTGTATGTTGTGCTTTGAACAATCGGAACTACTCTAGGCTCGCCGTTTTTTGGCTCATATCCTGAGTGAAGACATTTTGTTTCTATTTCCATTTTCTACCTTCTTCCAATAAAACTTTTATTATAGTTTCAAAATCAGTTTTGAAATTAGAGTATGATATAATTTTTTTTTACTTTGTAACAGTGGCTTTCTTTTTTGAAGCGCTTGTTTTTGCTGGCACCGTTTTCTTTGCACCAGTTTTTTTAGCAGACAATTTCTTTGAGGAAACTTTATCTGTTTTTTTTATAGCGATTTTCTTTACCGAAGAAGTTTTCTTTTCTAAATGTTGTTTGGAAGCTGTGTTGTCAGTTTTATTTTTCAACGACTTTTTTCTGTTCTTTTCTTCATATAAAGATTTGTCCGCAAACTCAAGCAGAAATTTAATATTGTAGTTATTATTTTTTGGAGAAAATTCAGCATATCCTAAACTTATTGAAAGTGTAAATTCTTCCTTAGAGCTTTTGTTCCAGTCAGCGCAATTTTTATAAAGCCGTTTTTTTATAAACTCAAATCTTTTTGCAGTCATGCTTGGAGCTACTATTGCAAATTCATCTCCACCAAGTCGCCCTATAATATCAATTGAACGGAATTCAGTGCACAGTAATTTTGCTTCTGCCTTTATTGCACGGTCGCCTGCTGCATGTCCGTAAGTGTCGTTGATTTTTTTTAAGCCGTCCATGTCGCCATAAATTACAAGACCAGACTGAGGTATAGCCTCTGAAACTTCAATTGTCTTTTGTCCAAGAGAAATAAATCCGCGTCTGTTAAGAAGACCTGTCATTTCATCGGTTAATGAAATTCTAGTTGCAATTGAATATTCTTTTTCTAGTTTTTTTCTTTCATTCTGACTGCATGTTAAATCATAAGCGGAAGCTAAAGCGTTCGTGAACATTCTGCAAACCATTGTGTAGACAACCATGTCGAAGTCGCCTGCTTTAAAAATTATGTAGCCGTACTGAACACTGTTTCTGTACATTGCGACTATAATCATTTTATCCATATCAGTAAAAATATTTTTTGGAATTAAACATTCATTTGGATTAAAAAGAATAGGCTTCTTGCTTACATCAACAGAGGTTCCCTTTACACTGTCATAAGCATCTAATAAATACGCTTCTTGCGGCATAGGAAAATATTCAAACCTGTCTGTAGAAACTGGAGTCTTGTACAAAACGACTGCCGCTTTTAAAATATTTACAGCCTCAAAATGAGATTTTATTGAATACCTGAATTCATCAAGGTTCATGTCTGTCTGCATGTCTGAATATAAATTTATTGAGTGAACAAATTGATTGCTTTTTTCGCACCACTCTGAAACAACCCCTCTTATGTTGTTTGACATTTGAATTTCTTTGCCGTTATCATCAATAGTTTTACTCATATTATTTTTTTTATTTATACAACCGCATGACTGCCGGAACACTGGTCTTGTTGGAACTGTATTATACATAAGCAGACTTTTTTTATTTATCATCTCGCATAATATTTTTGCAGCAGTGCCACCTTGCTTTTCTATATTCTGATTTACTGTTGTCAAAGTTGGATAAACATATATAGAACGTGTTAGGTCGTCAAAGCCAGTTACAATTACATCTTCTGGAATACGAATTTTTTTTGAACGAAGAAAGTCTATGCAGGCATAAGCCATATCATCATTTAACGCAACTATAGCATCAAAATTATGAATTTTATTTTCTGCAGCGTAATTTTCAAGAGCCGCCATTGCACCCATATATGTAAAATCACCATAAATAAAAAGTGACTTGTCAACTTTTATTCCATTTGCTTCAAGTGATTTGCAAAAAACTTCTGTTCGTTCCGCTGCTTCCTGTGAATTACCAGCCACTCCCATAAGCGCAATCTTTGAACGTTTATGAACTTTTATTAAATGATTCACAATCAAGCTTATTCCATTTGAACAGTCTGGCATAATTGAAGGTATATCATCAAACGGATACCCTATGCTAACAGCTGGAATTGGCTTAAATGAATTTATATAAGAATGGATTTCTTCTACAGTTGCATGATGCAATTGTGTTCCTGTTACAAATATTATTCCATCAAAATTACTTTCATTTATAAGAGACGCAACAGAAAGACTCTGGTAATTATGCGCATTTAAATCGCCAATCTCACCCGCAATAAAAGAGACGCATTCAATTTCTTTTTTAGTTAAAAATTCCTCTACGCCAGATTTAATTTTCTGCACATATTCAGAATCGAGATAATCTACATAGAGTGCTATTCTTAAATGTTTATTTTCCATAGTCACTTATATTATATAGCAATTTGCAATATTAACCATAAAAAAAAGGTCAAAATTTAATCATTTTAAAGCAAAAAACCAAAATTTTATTCTTTTCTAAGCGTTTTTTTACTCTTTTTCTCTTCATACAATTGTGCGTCCGCTATATCCAAAAGATTTTTTATATTATAGTTTTTAGTTTCACTGCTAAATGTTGCAGCACCTATGCTGATTGAAAACTGAAACTTTTCGCCGGAGGTCTTGTTCCATTCTTTGCAGTCGTCAATTATTTGCTTTCTGATCTTTTTATATTTTTCATCTGTCATACCGGAAGCAGTAATTGCAAATTCATCACCGCCCATTCGACCAATAATATCTACGGAGCGAAATTGTTTTTTTAGAATTTCAGACTCAGCCTTAATTGCAATGTCGCCTGCGTTGTGTCCGTAAGTGTCATTTATTTTTTTTAGACCATCCATGTCGCCATATAAAATCATACCTGTTTGACTTGTCGCCTGCGCTACTTCAAGTGTTTTTTGTGAAAGAGAAATAAATCCTCTTCTATTTAACAAGCCGGTCATTTCATCAGTTATGGAAATTTGACTTGCTATTGTGTATTCTTTTTCCAACTGCTTCTTTTCATTTTCAACACATGAAATATTGTAAGCAAAAGCAAGCGCTGTAGAAAACATGCTTGAAATCATATTGTAGACAATCATGTCAAAAGAGCCTGGTCTAAAAATTAAATAGCCGTACTGGACAGAAGCTCTAAAAAGAGAAACTACATACATTCCGTCTAAAGTTTTAAATAAGCCGTCTGGAATAATTTCATTCTGAGGATTAAAGACAATCGGCTTTTTATCAGAATCAAACTGGAACCCCGTAGAAATATCAAATGCAGAAAGCACAATTGCTTCTTTTGGCAAAGAAAAAAATTCAAATGAATCTGCGGAGACAGGTGGATTAAAAAAGCAAATTGCAGCGGCGGTAATTTCTATTGAAGAAAGCTCTCCGTTTATTTGTCTTCTAAAAACATCAAGAGAACCGTCACTTTGCATATCTGAATACAAATGAATCATCTGAATAAATTGTGAGCTTATTCTGCTTGCTTCTATTGCGATTTTATTTGTATTGTTTGAATCTAGTTGTATTATGTTTCCATCTTCATCATACTCTGTGCCAAAATTTTTTATTTTTGAAAAGCATCCGCATGAACAACGGAATACAGCTTTTGAATTTATTGTCTTAGATATAGGAACATTTTTTTATTTATCATTTCATAGACTGTTTCTGCCGCAGCGTACCCCTGACCTTCAATGTCCTGATTTACTGTTGTTAAAGACGGAGTTGTAATACTTGCACGCGCAACATCATCAAACCCAGTCACAATTACATCTTCAGGTACGCGTAAGTTTTTCCTTCTTAAAAAATCTATGCAAGCAAAAGCCATATCATCATTAAGTGAGACTATTGCATCAAAATCTATTTTTTTTCTTTTCTCATAGTATGCGTTCAATGAAAGTATTGCACTTTGATAAGTAAAATTTCCTGAAAGTAGAATTGACTCGTCAACTGGTATATGATTTTCTTCAAGAACACTTTTGTAAACTTCTGTTCTTTCTACAGCATCTTTTAAATTTCCATTCACACCAATAAGTGCAATTCTTCTGCAGTTATGATTTTGAATAATGTGTGTTATTACTGCCGTCACACCTTTTGTAGAGTCTGACATAACAGAAGGAATATCTGGAAAAGAATAGCCGACACTTACTGTTGGAAGCGGACTAAAGGATTTTATATATGTGTGAAGTGAATCAGGAGTTGTATGATAAAGCTGAGTGGCTGAAAGAAAAATAAGACCATCTACATTTGTATTTTTTATATGAGATGCAACTGATAATAATTGATAATTATGAGAGGTTTTTGAATCAACTTCTCCAGCGGGGAATTCCAAAAGCTCAATGTTTTGTTCTTTACAGAATTTCCAAGCGCCCTCATGTATTTTTTGCACATAATCAGAATCTATATAGTCTGTATAAAGTGCAATTCTTAACACGTTTCTTTTCATAAAAGAATTATACTTTACTTTATATAAAACTGCTATATTTTTTTTCAATGTAGAGAATTTTACTGATTGATTTCATTTCTTTTAGACTATAATCTCTATATAATATGAAAGAAATTTTATTTACAGAAGAAAATTCACAAACATTTCTTCTTGTTGAGCAGAGCGCTTTTGAAGGCGTAAAGAAAATTGCTTCTGTTGTAGCAGAAGATTTTTTTACTGTTACAGGCAAGAGCATTATTTTAATTGACTCACTTGAAAAAATAAAAGATTATGATTTTAAAAAATGCAATTTGATTATTGCTGGAACAATTGGAAAAAGTTCTATTTTAGATTCTCTTGCTACTAAAAATAAAATTGATTTTAAAAATATAAATGGCAAGAATGAAGTTTATTCTTTTAGTATTTTAGATTCATCAGATAACATTTTGGGAAATCCTGCGCTTGTAATTTCTGGAAGCGACAAGCGTGGAACAATCTACGGTCTTTTGCATATTTCAGAATTGCTTGGCGTTTCACCGTGGACTTGGTGGAGCGAAGTTAAGCCTGTTCATAAAAATAATTTTTCTATTACAGAAAATGACTGCTTTTCTTCAAAAGAACCGTCTGTTGAATTAAGAGGCATTTTTATAAACGACGAATGGCCAGCTTTTGGCTCCTGGTGCTTTGAAAAATTCGGCGGCTTTAATTCAAAAATGTACGAGCAGGTTTTTATTCTTCTTCTAAGGTTAAAGGCAAATTATCTTTGGCCTGCAATGTGGACAAGTTCATTTCCTTTAGACGGACCGGGACTTGCTAACGAAGAGCTTGCTGACACTTACGGAATTGTAATTGGATTTTCTCACCACGAGCCATGTCTTAGAGCTTCTGAAGAATGGGATAAAGTTAAAGGAGCAAACACACCTTACGGGACAGCGTGGGACTTTACTTCAAATAGCAAAGGTCTTACAAACTACTGGCGCGACAGTTTAAAAAGAAGCGGCAAGTTTGAAAACACAATCACTGTTGGAATGCGTGGAGAACGCGACTCTATTTTAAATGAGACTGCGACTTTAAAAGACAACATAGACAACTTAAAAAAAATAATCACAGAGCAAAATAAACTTATTGCAGAAAATGTTAACTCTAATTTGCAAAAGACAAAGAGAGTTCTTGCTGTTTACAAAGAAGTTGAAACTTACTTTGAAGGAAACGACACAACAGAAGGCTTAAAAGACTGGAGCGGTCTTGAAGGCATTACATGTATGCTTTGCGATGACAACTTTGGTAACATGCGCGTGTTGCCAGACGAGGCTCAAAAGAATAGAAACGGCGGCTGGGGAATGTACTACCACTTTGACTACCACGGCGGCCCTACTTCATACGAATGGATGAACAGCACATCTCTTACTAAAACACAACAGCAAATGTCCAGAGCATACAATTCAGGCATTAAGAACATTTGGATTGTAAACGTTGGCGATTTAGTTGGGCAGGAGCTTCCAATTTCTTACTTCATAGACTTGGCTTTTGACTTTGAGAAATACTCTTCAGAAAAAGCAGCTTCTAATTACACAGAGAAATTTGTTCAACAAAACTTTGGCAACTATTTAGAAAACGAAAAACTACAAATATGCACTGAACTTCTTAACGGACTTATGAAATTTACAAGCCAAAGAAAAAGTGAGGCTCTTAATGAAAACATCTACAGCCCATGCAACTTTCATGAAGGCGAGCGAATGTTCTTTGAAGCAGACACTTTTTGCAAAAAAGCGAATTTACTTTTGGAAAAAATGCCAGCAGAATGTAAAGACAGTTTTATAGATTTAATTTACTACCCTGTAGTAGCAACTTTAAACATTGTGCGTCTAAATATTACAGGCGGTAGAAATAATCTTTTTGCTTCACAAATGTCAGCTTATGCAAACACTCTTGCTCAAGAAACAGAAAAATATATTTCATACGACAACGAATTAAGGCAAATGTACTACAAAGCGGCAAACGGCAAGTGGAATCATTTTGCAGACTCAGCACATACAGGCTTCCGTTCTTGGAATGACGAAGACTACAGATTCCCTGTTTTGCAAAAAGTTGTTCCTCTGCCAAATTCAAAAATGATTGTTTCTTTTAGCGACAATTCTTTTTGCACAAACGGCGGCTTTTGGTGCGGCAGAAATATTTTAATTAACAACGAGCTTACAAATCACAATGTAAAAAAAATTTACATTGACATTTCAAACGGAGGCTCTGTTCCGTACAATTTCAAAATTGAATGTTCATCAGACTGGCTTTCTTTTAGCACTGTTGAAGACACAGTTGATGTTTACAAAAGAGTTGAAGTTGTTTGCGACAGAAGCAAATTCTCTGGCGAACAAAAAGCAGAAGTTAAAGTTATTGGCAGCTTTGGAAAAGAAGCGAATGTAACAGCAAAGCTTTTAATTATTGCAGACAATTCTAATTTTAGCAGTTTGGAAAAAGGGACATTTGTTGAGTCAGAAAATTTTATTTCAATGAGCAGTTGTCATGGAAAAAAAGTGGAGCCTTCTGACAGCACAGTTGTTAGTTCAACAAAGTTTAAGTTTTTTACAAAATCCGAAGGCACGTACACTGCGCGGCTTTACTTAGAAGCGGCAAATCCTTCTACAAGAAACGGCACACTTCTTTACAGAGTTGACTCGAACGGCAAGACAGGCGAAGTAACAAATTCAATTCCTTCAAAATACACAAGCGACTGTAGCTGTAGCGAATGGGAACAAACAGTTCTTTCAAACAAGCGCATTTCTGAATGCGAAATTGAACTAGAACAAGGCATTAATGAAATAACATTCAACGCTTTAGACAAGGAAGTTGTGTTAAAGTCAGTTGTGCTATTTTTAAAAGACAAACCACCGGCTGATTCTTATTTGCCACCGCCAGAAAGTTTTGTTGTTCAGTAAGCAGAACTATTTGCATTAGTGCCTGCAATTCGCTACAATACAAAACATGAACGCAATCATTACAGTAGTTGGCAGTGATAAGGTTGGCATTATTGCTCACGTCACAGCATTTTTGGCAAAACATTCTATAAATATTGCTGATATTACTCAGACAATTTTGAGCGGCAATTTTGTTATGATGATGATGGTTGATTTATCTAACAGTGATATTTCAATTGACTCTCTTCGTAAGGAAATGCTTAGCGAAGGTCATGACATGGGTGTTGAAGTAAATGTGATGAATGAAAAAGTGTTCAGCGAGATGCATAGAATATAATTACGTTGCTGTCATTCTAGCTCTACTTCGCTCGCTACAAGCAAAACGCTATGTCATTCCGACCGAAGCGGAGAAATCTCTTCTTTAATTACAATGACACTTCTGCTTCAAAGACAGACTTCAAATCTTTTTTTAACGGCTTAAACAAAAATTCCCTTTCTAATCTAAGGAACGCTGCGCGGCTTATATTTGCAGCACCGTAGCGCGCTATATTATCTGTATAAACTTGGCTGTCAATTAACTTGCCGCCACATTCTTCAAATGCTTTTGCAAACAAAACAAATGCGCTTTTAGAAGAGTTGCTTTCTAAAGTAAACATAGACTCTCCGCAGAAAACGCTTCCTATTAGAACACCGTAAAATCCACCCACTAAATTTTTATCATGATAAGCTTCAACACTATGGGCAAAACCCGCTTCATGGAACTTAGTGTACGCGTCAATTATTTTAGGTCCAATCCACGTGCCGTCTTGATCTGGTCTAAACATTGTACTGCAATTTTTTATAACGCTGGAAAAATCTTTGTCCATTGTATAAGTGTAAGGAGTGTGCTTTAAGAATTTAGAAATGCTTTTTGGTATGTGCAGATTTTCAATTGTCAAGCAAAAACGCGGGTCTGGACTATGCCACAAAACAGGATCGCCGTCATCTTCATTGAACCAAGGAAATACTCCCTGCATGTATGCTGAGTACAAAAGCTGAAGGTGCATTTCTTTTGAAATACAGCAAACACTTTGCCTTTTTTCAGGCTTTGGAAATTGAATAATTTTATCTGGATAAATTATATCGCTTTCTACAAGCTGGCTAAAATCTTCTTCAGATAATTTCATATCATTTGAACTCAAAAGCCACTTTTCCTTTTTTCAGAATGACTTTTACTTTTCCACCAGATGAAAGTTTTCCAAACAACACTTCATCAACAAGAGGAGAGGCAATTTCATTTTCTGCAGTTCTAGAAATATTTCTTGCTCCAAATTCTTTGCTGTAGCCTTCTTTTGCAATGTAAGAAATTACTTCCTGTGTTGCAGTAAGAGCAACTTTTTTTGCAGTAAGTCTTTCTGCAATTTTTTCTATTTCCTTACGCGCAATATCTTCTGTTACATCTTTATTTAAATGCGCAAATGGAATTACAGCGTCAAGCCTGTTGCGGAACTCTGGTGAGAATTCTTTTTCAACAGCTTCCTTTAAAGTTGCAAAATCATTTTTTGCTTCAGACATAAGCTCTTCTTTTGTAAGCGCTTTTTCATTGCTTGCAAAACCAATGCTGCCCTTTTCCATATCACGAGCGCCCGCATTGCTTGTCATAATAATTATGCAATTTCTAAAATCAGCTTTTCTTCCTTGGTTGTCTGTAAGCTGGCCGTAGTCCATTACCTGCAAGAGAATATTAAAAATATCTTCGTGTGCCTTTTCAATTTCATCAAGCAAGATTATTGAATGTGGATCTTTACGAACTGCGTCTGTTAAAAGCCCGCCTTCTTCAAAACCAACATATCCAGGCGGTGAACCAATTAAGCGGCTCACTGTATGTTTTTCCTGATACTCGCTCATGTCAAAGCGCAAAAGCTTTTCGCTCAAAGTGTCTGCTAAGACGCGCGCAAGTTCCGTTTTACCAACGCCTGTTGGACCAACAAACAAAAAGTTAGCTTCAGGCTTGTCTTCATTTCTAAAGCCCGCCCTTGATTTTTTAACAGCCATTGTCACCGCTTCAACTGCTTCATCTTGTCCAAAGATTTTGCTCTTCAATGTTTCTTCAAGCGACTTTAGCTTTTGCTTTTCATCTGAATTAACCGTTTCTAACGGAACACGCGCCATTTTTGCTGTAACCTTGCGAATTACATCAACAGTAACTTCTGGATTTTTTTTCTTAGCAGAAGTTTTTTCAGCAACAGCAATTTCTTTTTTAGAAGAATCGCTTTTCCTTTTATCTGCGGCCTTAGATTTTTTTACATCGCTTAAATGTATGCGAACCCAAGCGCCAGCTTCATCAATAATATCAATTGCTTTGTCAGGCAAACGTCTGTCTGGAATATACTGCACAGATAAATTCACAGCTTCTTCCAAAGACTCTTCTGAATATTTTACATGATGATATTCTGAGTAATGTGGAGCAAGGCCTTGTAATATTTTTACAGTCTCTGATTTTGTAGGCTCAAGAATATCTATTTTTTGAAAGCGGCGTGCAAGCGCTCTGTCTTTTTCAAAAATCTTAGAGTACTCTTCAAAAGTTGTGGAACCAATGCACCTAATTTTTCCACCAGCTAAAAGCGGCTTTAGAATATTTGCGGCATCTATTGTTCCGTTGCCAACTGAACCAGCGCCAATTATTGTGTGAATCTCGTCTATGAAAAGAATAGCCTTTTGTTTTTTAATAAGCTCGTCTGTAATTGCTTTTAGGCGCTCTTCAAAATCACCACGGAATTTTGCACCAGCTAGAATTGTTCCCATGCTTAATGAGTAAATAGAAAAATCTTTTAGCAAGTCAGGAACTTTTCCTTCTACAATTCTTTCTGCAAGGCCCTCTGTAATTGCAGTTTTTCCAACACCAGCGTCACCTACATGAAGTGGATTATTCTTTGTTTTTCTGCAAAGTATTTGTATTGTTCTTTCTATTTCATCATCACGGCCAACTAATACTTCCAGCTTTCCATTGCGGGCTTCTTCTGTAAGATTTGTTGTGTAACGTTCAAGAGCTGATCCAACAGACGCTCCACCAGGCTGCTGTATTCTAAAAACTGCCGGCTCTGCATTTTCTGAAATTTTATCATCAGAATTGTTTTGTGATTTCTTCTCAGAGCTTTGTGCAACTGCATGAAAAATATCTTCCATTGCATTTTGAATTTCTTCTTGCGTCAACGGATGAACATTGCTTTCCATTTTACTTTCGTTGTTACGCATATAGCTAATCACTTCCAAAAGTTTAAGGCGTTCAATTCCATTCTTCTGTAAAATATAAGAACTGTAGCTTTTATCTTCATCAACCATGCTTACTAAAATATCAGAAAAATCAATTACATCTTTGTCGCTAGAAACACAATTTGTAAATGTCCTGTTCATAATTGACTGGTACGCAATTGTTTCTAAAGGCTGCTGGCTAGGATTTAGTGCAGTTGGTTTTTCTTTTGAAGAGCGGCGTTTTGCCTTTGTAGTTTTTGCTTTCTTTTCATCATTTTCATCAGTGGACTTTTCTTTGATTTGAGTTTTAGAATTGAATTCAATTTCTGTAGACTGAGGAACATTTTTTTTTAGATAATTATCAAGCCCGTCGCGAATTGCTGTCACATTTCCACCGCTTGTAAGAATTACACTTAGCACACTTCTATGATTCAATGCTTCCCTAAGCAAATGCTCAGGCGTTACAAATTCATGGTTCATGTCGTGAGCCATGTTATATGCGTTTTCAATTATTTCTCTAAGTTCACCGCTAATTTTCATCTGTTACTCCAAATCTCAACAAGGCTCTGCTTCACAACGGAGAGGAAATCCATTTTGTCTTGCAATCTGCACTGTCAACGCCGCGCGAGTTACCGCAATGTCATAAGTGTAAATTCCTGCAACACCCTTTCCTTTGTTATGCACCGACTCCATTATTTCTACAGCATCAGAAGTTTCTTTATGAAAAACAGTCTCTAAAATTTCCACAACAAATTCTTTTGTTGTATAGTCATCATTATAAAGAACAACTTTATAATCAGGAGGAAATTCTAATTTTGTAGCTTCTGCAATTCCAGACTGCTCTTGGCCTTCAAAGCCGTCATCTAATGCCATTTTTATTTGACCTTAATTTACTACCTTAAACTATAACAATTTTCTGTACTCTTTACAATTATATGCAATCAATTTAATATTATAGTATGAAATCAAAAAGAAAAAACTCACTTCATTTATCATACAACGCACCAATAACTTTAACGTTTTCAATACTCTGCATTTTGATTTTTGCAGCAGACACTTTTATTTTAAAAGGTAAACTTATTTCCGCTGCATTCATCTGCCCTGGTAAAATTGGAAGCGCAGTTGCTTTTAACTTTAAATCTCCTGTTGACTATGTAAAACTTTTCACGCATATTTTTGGAAGCACAGACTGGACTTCTTTGTTTTTAAATCTTTCATTCATTTTGCTTTTAGGACCGACACTTGAAGAACGTTACGGCTCGCCTATTGTTGCACTTGCAATAGCGGTTGTTGCTTTATTGACTGGCGTTGTGAACGTCTGCCTTCTTTCTACAACAATCACTGGTTCAAGCGCAGTTGTTTTGCTGATGATAATTTTAGCAACTGTTGCTTTTCTTGATAAAAAACAAATGCCACTTACTTTTTTATTTGTTCTGATTTTATATCTTGCGTACGAAATGTATTCTGCGGTTAAAGGAAATTCTCTTTTTACAAAAACATTTTATTCATTTTTAAAATTAAACACTTCAACATTTGTAGATTTAGCAGGTGGAATTTGCGGCAGTTTATTTGGCTTTCTAGTTGCTCCAAAGAAGCCTCGCACAACTAAGAAAAACATTCACGAAGAAGACACAATTTCCTACGAAGACAGCGCAGTAAAACGTCCAGACTACAAAAAAGAAAACAGTTCAAATGATGAAACAATTGTTGGAAAAGTAGAATTCTAATTTCATTTGCTTACTTTCAAACACTTTGCTATACTGATTGCATGAGTAGTTCTAGGGTTAAGACATTTGGTATTTTAACAAGCGGCGGTGATGCGCCAGGACTTAATGCTGCAATTCGCGCAGTGTGCCGTACTGCAAAAGTTCAATATGGAATGACAGCAATTGGCATTCATAACGGCTACAGAGGACTTGTTGAAGGCGACATGGCACCTCTTAACGCAGAAGACTTAGTTGGTCTTCTAACAGTTGGCGGAACAATCTTAGGAACTTCAAGAGACAAGCCTTTTAAAAATCCAGAAAGAGATCCTGCAACAGGACTTCTTCCAATTGAAGCAATCAAACAAAATATAAAAAAATGGAACCTTGATGCAATAGTATGCTTAGGCGGAAACGGCACACACACAACAGCAAGTCTTCTTGCGCAAGAAGGAATAAATGTAATAGGACTTCCAAAAACAATTGACAACGACATTGTAAAAACAGACATGACTTTTGGATTTCACACAGCGCTTGATGTTGCAACAGATGCAATTGATAGAATCCACACAACAGCACATAGTCACAGCAGAATTATGGTAGTTGAAGTAATGGGCCACAAAGCAGGCTGGCTTGGACTTTACAGCGGCATTGCTGGCGGCGGAGATGTAATTTTAATTCCAGAAATTCCTTACGATATAAAATCAGTATCAAAAAAAATAGAAGAACGACGTGACGCGGGAAAAAACTTTTCTATAATAGTTGTAGCTGAAGGCGCAAAGAGCAGAGAAGAAGCTCTTATGGATAAAAAGGAATTTAAAAATAGTAGATCGAATATGCAAAACTCAATTGCATACAGAGTTGCACACGAACTAGAAGAGGCAACACAACTTGAATCTCGTGTTACAGTTTTAGGATATTTGCAAAGAGGCGGAACACCTTCTGCATACGACAGAATTTTAGCAACTCAGTTTGGAACAGAAGCCGCGCACTTTTTGGCAAACGGAGACTTTGGAAAATTAGTGGCCCTTCAAAATGGAAAAATAGTTGGCGTGCCTCTTGAAGAAATTGCAGGTAGAGTAAAAAATATTCCTGCCAACAATCCAATGATTTTAACAGCACGTGAATTAGGAACTTGCTTTGGAGACTAAAAATAATTCAAATTACAAATGTCATTTTTGCTCAATTTGCGATGGATCCGGTTGCATTGGTGAAATGCCAGGAATGGGCGGTCCTAATCAAAGCAGAAATTTTCTTTTAAATTGTGCTGGCTGGGAAAACCTACGCAAAGAAAATCCTTCTATATTAAAAGACACAGATTCTTCCAAAGTTGAAATAAGGCTTGCTCCAATTACAGGAGCTGTAGAAAATATAGGCTACTCAGAAGAAAAAAAATTCTACTTTGATTTAATTGAATCATGCACAAAAGCAAATGTTCCACTTTCAATTGGTGACGGTTGTCCTGACTACAAACTTCAATACGGAATAGAAGCAGTGCTTGAAGTTCAAAAAAAATTTCCTCAAAAAAAATCTGCGGTAATAATTAAACCTTATCCAGATAAAAAAATTTTTGAACGCTACGAATGGGCTTCTAAAATAATAGAAGTTGGCGGCATAGACATTGACAGCTACAACATTGTCACTATGAGAAATCTAGTTCACTTGGAAAAGAAAACTCCGGCGCAGCTTATTGAAATAAAAAATTTTCTTTCACATAAAGGAATTCCTTTTGCAATAAAAGGCATCTTCACAGAAGAGGATGTGGAAATGGTAAAAGAAGTAAAACCTGATATTGTTTACATTTCAAATCACGGTGGTAGAGTTGACACACGCAAAGGAAGCACTGCTGAATTTCTTGAGCAGTATCACAGTGTTCTTCTTTCTAACTGCAGCAAACTTTGGGTAGACGGTGGCATTCGCTCTTATGCTGATGTTCAGACTGCAGCATCATTTGGAGCTACAACAGTGCTACTTGGACGACCATTTATTACAGCGCTTTGTTTTAACAAATCAATAGTAAACACTATACATAATTTTCAAAACCAAAATAATTAACATTAGTACTAATTTTTCACTTATCTAATGTTCTCTTTTTCACAAAAAGTATTCTATATGTGGTATACTTTAATTGGAGCTATTTATGAAAAACAAACTTACAAACATTAATATTGAAAATTTAAAATCTAATGCAACAGTTATTTCACAAAACGCAAAAGTTGTTGCAACTAAAGCACATACTTCTGTAATAAGAAAAATTCTTATTTTTACAGTTCTTGGAATTGTAGTTTATACATTCGCTTTAATTTCAATTCAATACAATGGGATTAGAAAAAGCTTAATCAAATTTAGCACAGATGATTTAAATGCCAAATCTGAAGCTATGACAACTCGCATTGAAGATTCAAAAAACAGTCTTTTGGAAATTACAAAATGGGCTTCTTATTCAATAAGTGAAAAAGGAAAATCATTTCTTAAAGATCAAAATCAGATTGATGATTTTGTAAATTACGCTGTTAAATATTTGAAGGTTGATAAAATTAAAATTGTTGATTCTGAAGGCAATGACTTATCTATTTCAAAAAAATATTCTTTTAACGTTCCAAACAAAACTAAGCTGATGGTACTTGCAAAATATCAGGCTACAAATATAGCACTTGAAGATGAACAAATTTATTCTGTTGCAGGCGTTCCAATTGTTTCTGAAGACAACCTTGTAATAGGCGCTGTGTTTATTGAGAAACTTTTATCTACACAAAATTTTGTTGACACAATGAGCAAAGAACTTTCAAGTGAAGTAACAATTTTTAGTGGCTACAAAAGATTATGCACAAGCATTGATGGAATGAACGGAACAGAGATTTCAAATAAATCAATTATTGATAACGTAAAAGGCAATAATATTTTTAACAATGAAGCAATTATTGGGAACAAAAAATATGTCACAATTTATTTTCCTTTAAAAGATAATGATGGACAAGTTTTAACAACACTTTTCATTGGCTCAGAAGTTTCTTCTGTACTTAAAGTTATTTCTTATATGCTTAAGTTGCTTATTCCAATTGCATTTGGGCTTGCAATTCTTTACACAGTCGTAATGTTTGTCGTGCTTTTAAAACTTATCATTACACCTCTAAAACATATAGACAAAGCTATGTCAAATCTTGCCTCTGGTGAAGCTGATTTAACATACAGACTTCCAGTAAGAGGCAACAATGAATTTGCTGCAATTAGTTCAAATGTAAATACATTTATTGAAACTCTTCAGACAATTATTAGACAAGTCCGTGAAACACAAAATGCACTTGATGAAATTGGTCAGAATCTTGCTACAAACTCTCAGCAGTCTGCAAGTGCAACAACTGAAATTCTTGCAAACATAGAAGGTGTGCGCAAACAAAGCGACAATCAAATGAACAGCGTAAGCAACACTTCAGATATTCTTGCAAAATCAGGTGGCAACATGAGTGAGCTTGGTTCTTTAATTGATGATCAAGCTTCAGGCATTACAGAATCTTCTGCTAGCATAGAAGAAATGCTTGGAAATATTAATTCTGTTTCTACTTCTGTAAATAAAATGGCAACAAGTTTTTCTAATCTTACAAAAACTGTTACAGACGGACAAACTAAATTGTTAGATGTTAATGAACGTGTAAAAATTATTTCTGAACAATCACAAATGCTTCTTGAGGCAAACAACATAATTGAACAGATAGCTTCTCAGACTAACTTGCTCGCAATGAACGCTGCAATTGAAGCAGCACATGCAGGAGAAGCAGGAAAAGGTTTCTCTGTAGTTGCAGATGAAATTAGAAAGCTTGCTGAAAATTCAAGTTCACAATCTAAATCTATTGGAGATGAACTTCAGCAAATTTCTGAATCAATTGAGCAAGTTGTTTCTTCTGCAGCAGATGCAGAAAAATCTTTTGGAGAAATTGTAACTCACATAGATTCAACAAATACAATTATCACTGAAATTGACAATGCTATGACGGAACAAGAAGCAGGTTCAAGACAAATTTTGCAAGCACTTGAAGACATGAAAACACAGGCTATAAATGTACGCGACATGTCAAAGAATCTTCAAGAAAACGTTCGCTCTGTAAGCCATGAAATGAACAATGTTACAATGGTCAGTACAACAATATCAGGCAGCATGGATGAAATGACAAACGGAGCTCAGGAAATAAATACTGCCGCTCAATCTGTAAGCGATTTGGCAATCAAGACAAAAGACAACATTGACACAATGCAGAGTTTGCTTGGAAAATTTAAAGTATAATTTTTTAAAATATAAAAAGGATTTCTAAAGATAATATACATTTTTAGAAGTTCTTTTTTTTTGCATATCATAAAATATTCTCATAAGCGGAGGTTTTAATGTCTGCTAAAAAATTCATTCTTGCATTAGACCAAGGAACAACTTCTTCACGTGCTATCATTTTTAATTCTAACGCGCAAAAAGTTGCTTGCGAGCAGCAGGAGTTCACACAGTCTTTTCCCCAGCCAGGCTGGGTTGAACATGACGCAGAAGAATTATTTTTATGTCAGCTGACTGTAATGCAGCAAGTGCTAAGAACTGCAAGAATAGAGCCTTCGCAGATTGCCGCAATTGGAATTACAAACCAAAGAGAGACAGTTGTGCTTTGGGACAAGAAAACAGGAAAGCCAGTTTACCATGCGATTGTTTGGCAGTGCAGAAGAACAGCATGTCTTGCGGAGCAATTAATTGCTTCTGGCAAAAGTGAAATGATTCAGTCAAAGACAGGCTTAATTCCGGACGCATATTTTTCCGCAACAAAAATAAAATGGATTTTAGACAATGTTCCGGGCTTAAAAAAACGTGTGCTTAACGGAGAAATCTTGGCGGGCACAATTGACACATGGCTTGTTTGGAAATTAACAGGCGGCAAAGTTCACATTACAGACTACACTAATGCTAGTAGAACAATGCTTTTTAACATTCACACATTGCAGTGGGACGACGACTTATTAAAACTTTTTGATATTCCAAAAAACATTATTCCAGAAGTAAAAGACTCGTCTTGTGTTTACGGAACTACAAACAAAGAAGTGTGCGGCTTTGAAATACCAATTGCATCTTGCATTGGCGACCAGCAGGCGGCACTTTTTGGGCAAGGTTGCTTTAAGCGTGGTGAAATAAAAACAACTTACGGCACTGGATGCTTTATGCTTATGAACACAGGAAGCAAACCTATAGACTCCCACAACAAACTTGTTACAACAATTGCTTCAGGCTTGAATGGAAAAATTCAGTACGCTCTTGAAGGAAGCGTATTCATGGGCGGCGCAACAATCAAATGGTTACGCGACCAGCTTGGAATAATTCGCACAGCAAGGGAATGCGACACTTTGGCAGAAAGCGTTCCAGACAGCAACGGTGTAGTTTTAGTTCCTGCGTTCACAGGCTTGGGCTCACCTTACTGGGACCCTTACGCAAGAGGCATTTTAATTGGACTAACCCGTGGAGTTACAAAGGCGCATATCTGCAGGGCAACAATTGAAGCAATAAGCTATCAAGTAAAAGATTTATTCACTTGCATGATTGAAGACTCTAACATACAAGTAAAAAGCGTAAAGGTTGACGGGGGCGCAAGTGTCAGCAACATTATGATGCAGTTCCAGTCAGACATTTTAAACAAGCCAATCTTTAGACCACAAAATGTAGAGACAACAGCATTAGGCGCGGCTTTTTGCGCGGGGCTTGCAGTTGGTGTTTGGAAAGACAAAGAAGATATTTTAAAATATTGGAAGATTGATAAAATATTCACACCAGACATGAAGAGCAACAAAAGAGATGAACTTTATTCACAGTGGAAGCG
>Ga0172378_10001088_pt1 | contig 24774 bp, 11 predicted proteins | sample GrowelOW332metaG_FD_119755 | JGI IMG/M metagenome (GOLD analysis project Ga0172378, IMG submission 119755) | Groundwater microbial communities from an aquifer near a municipal landfill in Southern Ontario, Canada - Pumphouse #3_1 metaG | ecosystem: Environmental > Aquatic > Deep subsurface >... | reverse complement strand
CAATATTTTCTTGCATTTAAAAGCGCTGGACTTTTTGATGAGTTCGATACCAATCCTATTTTAAACCAAGAACTAGCAAACGACAATGCGGCAATCAAGATTTTTTTAGGTGTAGGAACAGTCATTATCTGGGACTGACAGATTTTGCTGTAAAACGCATTAGCGTGCCAGGCTCAGGAAAAGGAAAGATTTCATCATGGCAGCTGAAATTCCGCTTCAAATTGGTAGTCGTCGTGAATTATTTTGGGATAATTTACTGGTAGACACTCGATTTGGAGCCAATTTTTATTTACATGAAGCACAATGTCAGCCTTTGCCGCGTTCTCCATTTACTGGCGACTATGCTACCGTTATCAAAGATGGTTCATTATATCGGGCTTATTTTCGCCGTTCAGTTCCGGGTCAGAGCCATGATGGCAGTGATGGCAATGCCGCTGAGATCAGCTGTTATGCGGAGAGTCATGATGGAAATGAATGGGAGTTTCCGGAGCTGGGGTTATTTTCCGTCAATGGCAGTTCGGCCAACAATGTAATTTTGGCTGGTCAGGCCCCTTTCAGTCACAACTTTTCTCCTTTTCTGGATCTTCGTCCTGGGGTTGCGGCGGCTGAGCGTTATAAAGCTTTGGCTGGCATCAATAGTCAGGGGCGGGGAAATTATCTGGAAGGGCTGCATAGTTTTGTTTCTGGCGATGGGATCAATTGGCGTCGCAATAGTGAAGTTAGCTTGATTGCTTATGATCCGGTTTGGGTGCATGCTTTCGATTCGCAGAATGTTGCTTTTTGGTCAAGCGCCGAACAATGTTATTTATGTTATTTTCGCACTTGGAATACCAAGCATGGCACCTTGCGCTCAGTCAGTCGGTGCAGCTCGCCAGATTTTCAGCATTGGAGCCAAGCGGTGCCGATGGATCCCAACCTTCCGGGTGAGCATTTGTATACCAACCAGACCCAACCTTATTTCCGGGCTCCGCATATTTATCTGGCTTTGCCGACCCGATTTATGCATGGACAAGTGGCCGGACAGGAAACTAGAGATGAACAAGGGCAAATCATGAATCTGGGTTCTACTGACATTCTTTTTATGACGAGCCGAGCCGGCTCGAACTGTTATCAGCGTCTTTTCCCTGAGGCTCTATTGCGTCCCGGTCTGGCGCCGGAACGTTGGGGCAATCGTTCCAATTATGCTGCTTTGAATGTATTGCCGACCGGGGCAGGCGAAATGTCGTTATATCATGCTAAGAGCGGGCACCGTTACACTTTCCGTACTGATGGTTTTATTTCAATTCGGGCGGGATTTGCCGTTGCTGAGTTACAACTAAAACCAGTCATTTTTGCGGGGGAGCGCTTGCAGCTCAATTATAGTACGGCGGCGGCGGGAATAATACGCGTAGAAATTCAAAACCTTTCTGGTCAAGCGTATCCGGGTTTCAGTTTAGAACAATGTAGTCCCTTAGTTGGGGATGTCATTGATAGTTACGTCAGTTGGGAAAACAATCCGTCGTTGCGGGTTCTGGCCGGTGAGCCAGTACGCTTACGTTTTGTCATGCAAGAAGCCGACTTATATTCCTTCCAATTTACTGTTGCTGACTGAAATTTGCTTGAGGACCGTCAACTCCGGTTTAGGGCCAAGCTGGCGCTGGGGACGCTTGGTTCAATTTGATTCAAGGAGCAATTATGGAAACCGTTAACAGAGTGAGCTGTTTCGTCTGGACAATTCTGTTTTTGTGTGGTTTTGCGGTTTTTGCCGCGACGGATTCCGGCTTTTTTTTACCTCTCAATGGCGATTTCAGTAAAATTCGGGATAATTTTCCGGTGGGCTGGACGGCTCGGGGTCCGGTAAATTTTGTATCGGATGAGCATTGGCAGTCATCTGGAATTTTACGTTTATCGGTTCGGCCCCAGAGTTTTGTCACTTGTGTATCAGCACCGATACCGGTTAAACCGGAGTCGGTCTATCGTTTTCGCTGGTTTTGTAGGACCGCAGATTTTAGCGGGGCCCGGGCTTATGTTTATTTGGAAATTGGTAAGCGGCAGCAGGTTTTAGCGGATGTAAGTATTCGTGGTAATAGCGACTGGTGTGAATTTGTCAGCAGCTATTTGCCCCGTCCTGGGGAAACGGCATTGCGTTTCGTACTGACAACGCATGCTTATTCCGAAGTTAAGGCTGAATCGGCGTCGGCCTTTTTTGCCGGGATTTCGGTACAGGAAAATCCGCCGCCTGCCATCTTGTCAAAAGATGAGATGCTGATGAAATTTCCGGTGACTCGTTCTTTTGGTTGTCAGCGGCGCGGCAACCGATTTTATTTAGACCCAGAAACCTATGTCCAGGGCGAGGGTGAATCCTTTCTGAGTCTGGAAGCTGAAAAAGGCCAACTCATTTTTCAGGAAGAAGGCGGCATTGGCAGTGATGAAGCCGGTAGCTACATTGATTTTGTTGCTAACGCTAAGTATACTTTTTGGGTACGGCAGCCGGGAAGCTATTACCGGTGGCTGCGCACCTGGCGTCCGGGCGCAGCGCATTACTGTCATCACGAATCGGCCAATGGCGCGGCTCCCGGTGCTTTATTAACTGACTATGTCGAGAAAGTGCAGAAATGGGAATGGGTGCGCGGCCCGGCTTATGAATTTTCGGAACCCGGCTTTCATCGTTTTACCCTGCATAATTTTTATGCCGGTATTCGGCTGGACAAATTGGTTTTCAGCTTGGATGAAAATTTTGATCCTGAGCAGTTGGCATTGCCAGAAACGCAACGGCAATATCCGCCGCAGGGGGAATTGTATACCAGCAGTTGGCAAATGTTGCCAGTACAGGAATGGCTGTCTTTTCAGTGGCCAGCAACGCCGGTACAGGCTCCGGTGCAACTTTTCTGGAGTAGCGCCGGCCAGAAGTTTCAACCAGTACAGCCGACTCTTTTGTCGGAAGCATTAGGGAAAATAGCCGTAGCGCAGGCCTTGCGTTTTAAGTTGGTTTTAACCCCGACTCCCGAGGATTGGCAACTGCAACGAATCGCAAACCTTGCCGTTGCGGATACGGCTGAATTACGGGCCAGAATTCAGCCTGGTCAACTGGTAAAGCTTGAAAACGACCTTTTTTTCATCTTATTCAACCGGGAGAATGGGGCTTTAAGTGGGATATTCAATAAAGCTCAATCCTTGTGGTGTTATCAGCAAGGCGTTTATTCATCGCCTTTTGCCCTGACCTTGTTTGATCCGGAAACGCGTCAGAGTCGAGTTGTCAGTGCCGAGTCATTCAGTTTAAGCAGTCGAGATATCGGCAGTCAATCGGCGCAATTCACTTATGAGTCGCAAGCGGAGTCATTGCAGGTGACCTGCATTTATGAATTAGGGACGGCTGAGTTGTCGAATTGGCGCATTCAAGTTAAGAATCTGGGCAAACAAAACTTGGTGAGCAAAACGCGATTTCCTAACTTTTCTTCGCTTTGCATCGGAGCGAAGACTGCCGATGACACGATGATTTTTCCTCAGTCCTATCGGCGGCGTTTGCGTTCCGGGGAGCGGACCTTGAATAAAAACAGCTATTTTCCCGGTTCTATGGCGATGGGCTGGCTGGATCTTTATGATCATAATGGCGGATTCTATGTGGCAATTGATGACCCCAAAATGCTTTTGACCGGAATGTATGCCGGAAATTCCCGGGAAAACGACGGTTTTGAGGTGCAATTTGAAAAAAATCATGCTTTGGCTCCTGGGGAAGAAAGTCGTTGGGATTACGTAGTCGGGGTGCATACGGGCGACTGGCATTGGGCGGCTGACCAGTATCGGGATCTGAGTTCGGCCTGGTTGCAGCCGGCCGACCTGCCGGTTTGGTTGCGCGAAGCCAATGGGATCTACTGTTATTCAGCCCAATGGCAGGGTAGCGGTCTGTTTCAACGCTTGCCGGCAGTTTATCAGCAGGCTCGCCGTCACGGTTTAGATGCTTTGCAGGTCTGGGGGCAGCAATCTTATCCGAAAGGCCCCTGCGGGGATGCCTTTTATTTCCCCAGTCCGCACTTTGGCACTGAGGCAGAATTCATTGAAGCCAATCGTCGTATTCATGCTTTGGGTGGCTATGTTGGCTACTATCAGTGGATGAACTGGAATGTGACTTACGAGACTTCGCCGCGGGTTGCCTTTGATACCATTGAAAAAAGTTCACTGCCAGCGGACATCTATTTTCCGCGTCCGGGTTTTGCGGCGGACAACCAGCTGATTACTGAAGAGGGCAAAACCCAATTTTTCACTTTGGATTCCATGAAACAACAACAATGCACCCTGATGTGCGCGACCCAAATGGAACAGCGCGACTACCTGAAGTACTACACCCAGCGCTATGCCGAAAAATATCATGCCGATGGCTTTTATATGGACGAGGGCATTATCAAGGCCAGGCCATGCTATAACCAGCGGCACCAGCATTGCGGCAATGGCCAGGTCGGTGCCGCCATGGTTGCCGCCCTCGGAGAGATGTTGGCTACCGGGCGAAAATATAACCCAAATTTCTTTTTGACTCACGAAGTGCCCAGCTGTGCGGCCGGCCAATTTGGGGCTCATTTTGTTGGCGTTTTTGAAACGGATTTGGACATTGTCAAATACACTTTTCCGCAGCAGCTTTACCTAGACGGCAATTTGCCGGTTGCCCGCCGGAAACAGCCTTTTGAAGGTTTGCGGACGGTATTTATGCTCGGCAATCAGCTGATGCTTTTCCCTTTTTCCGGCACTTTTTCCGGTGATAGCGGAGCTTTGATTCAGTTGCGGCGGCAGTTGCGCCGATTTTTTGCTTATGCGATTTATCGGGATACCGTCGGCTTGCGTTTAGATGACAGTTCAATAGATTGTCGTTGGTTTAAGATTGACTTTGCCGGCAACGCAGGAGTTTTATTGACCGTGAGCAATCCAAAAGAACTTTTCGAACGCAAGGTTTTTTGCAACGCTACGGATTTTCCGGCGGCCGGGACAGCGGGTTTTACGCTACTTTTAGATGGCAAGGTGACACCGCTGGTCTCAAAAGCCATTGGTTCTGAGTTGGTCTTGCCGCTGCCAGCGGCCAAGGTGTCGGCGCTTATTCTGCTTTCCCGGGTAACACCGTCCTGGCAGTTATTACCCGTTCTATCCCGGCAACAGGATGCTGAAGAACTGAAATATGAGATTCAAATACTGAACTTAGGGGCGGCAAAGGCCACCGGGACGGCGCAGCTGACGCTGGCTGAAAATAATTCCACTCAGACTGAATTCAGCGTTATGCCGCACGCCATAACGAGCTTCTCTTTGCGTTTGCCTTGGACAGAATTGCAAAAGGGCTGGCAGCAAAGTGATTTGTTGATTCAGAGTGTAGAATATGATTTCCAGGAGAAAGATTTTGCTTTGAAATAATTTTTCGGAGCGATTTTTTTTCTTGCTCTTGAAAAATCGTTAAAATTAGTGTATAATACCAATTAGAGTCTGTTAGCAAATTCTATGCCTTGAAAAATTTGGAACCCAAAGGAGATTCTTATGTGTTCAAGAAGCCGTTTTTCTTTTAAGGTTAGAAATTTCACTTTAATTGAGCTGTTGGTCGTGATTGCAATTATTGCGATCTTAGCCAGCATGCTGCTGCCGGCTCTGGCACAGGCCCGAGAAAAAGCTCGAGCGATACAATGTGGTAATAATCTGCGCCAAATCAGCATGGTATTTTTTTATTATGAGGATGATTTAGATCAAGATTACTGGATGCCTTTTCTACACAAAGCCAGTTCTGGTACCACCAACGGTTCCGCCTGGGGCATGCGTTTGTACACAGCCGGCTATCTGCAGGGTTTCAGCCGCTCGAAAGTTCCGAGTCCCCACGCCCCGGAATATACCTTTGAAAGCATGCGTTGCCCATCTGAACCGAGGATAATTACCGTTAGCGGCGTTACAATGACGACTCCTCGAGTTGATATGGTTGGTTCGTATCATTATGGAGTCAACACCATGTTGCATATGGATGCGTACCCGGGGTCGAAACCGCGGTTGAAAAGTCAGTTAAGATATCCTTCCAGAACTGCCAGCCTGGCAGATGATGATGATTATAACTTCAGCAACGGACAAACTTCAACCTTGTTGAAAAACTTTCGGCACAGCGGTTACACTGCCAATGTGATATATGTTGACGGGCATTTGGATAAAGTGCAGGGTACAGATCCCTATATCACTGTTTTGAGCTATACTTATGCTTATCGCAATCCTTTTTATGCGTATTATGGTAGCTATACACATGTTTATCGACCCTACGGCTGGAAATATTAAATGAGTTTGACGATTTTTTAAACAAATGAGGAAAAAATGTTTAAAAACTGTTGTTTTGCTTTGACTGCGGTTTTGTTATTGGTTTTTAGTGGTTGCGGCAGTTTTAGTGGTCGTCGCTCCTTGCAATTTTCTGTATCGGGTCGTCAGGCGACGGTACGTTCGGCTCGTTTGGAAGCGGTTATCGAAGATGGTTGCTTCATCAGTTGTCGGGAATTAAGCAGTGGTCGACAATTTGCGGCACCCGGTCATGATGCCGGAGTTATTCCGATTGGTTTAGGCTGTTTAAGTGATAATGTTGAGGAATTGCGGCGCCTGCATGTGCCTTGGGGTGAAGTCACTCTCAATCAACATTTGACTGAGCAGAGCTTTAGTTTATATCTGTATCCGGATGAACAGTCTGAGTTTGTGGCCGAAGCGCAGGGGGCTGCCTGGATACTAAGCTGGCGCAATTTAACCAATGGGACAAAGCGTTTTGCCGATTGCAGTTTATCTTTGCGTCTGGAGCAGGATGCTTCTGGAGCCTTGAGCTATCAGTCTTCCGGGATGGCGCCGCAAGGCGGCATTTTTGGCATTCAGGTGCCATTGTCGAACCTCAATCCCGAGTTGCAACTGATTTTCCCACATTTTGGCGGTATGCGCTTTAAGCATAGTTCCAAAGAAGCGCTTTGTCCTTTTGGCAGTGCGCCATTTTGGGAAGCTCCGGTTATTGCCATGGAATATGATGGTAGCGCCCTGGGTTTATGGATGGAAGACAGCAAATTTTCACCATATTATGCTTTTTTCAAAAATGGCACCAGCGGTTTTTCCTTCAGTTATGAACTTAACAGTTTAATGCCGGTGGAAGACAAGCGTCAGTTTGTGGCTCCAGCAGTCAAGTTGGATATTTTTCCTGGCGATTGGCAAACTGCTATGGCGCCATTTCGTCGCTGGTATCAGAAAAAATTTGCTACTGAACTTGCTTGTCGTGATTCGTTAGCCTGGGCGGAGCAGATCAAGCTGGTCATTGATAATGGTAGCAATTACGAGAAGGTCGCGGCGACCTTTCCGCCGGAAACGGTAATGTATCACAATTGGAATGGACGAGCGCCGAAATTTGATACCGAATTGCCAGATTGGACGCCCAGGGAAGGTTACATTGAGGGTGTCGAAAAAATCCACTCCTACGGTTTCAAGGCCATGGCTTATGTCAACACGTACTGTATTAATTATCAATCGCCAGTTTTCATCCGCGATCAATTAGAACAGATTTTTTTAACCCGGAAGAATTCGTTATGGCGCTATAATAGTCAAGCTGAAAGTAAAAATGCTGCCCTTAGCGACATGTTAATTGGGACGGTAGATCAGGGTAAGAAGGGCGACCAGTTTGCCGGCATCGCCCCAGGACGACTGCTGTATGGCGATCCACTGTCGACCGCCTGGCGACAATATCATGCCGAATCGATGCGGGTTTGGAATACCAACACCAAAACCGATGCGAACTATGAAGATACCGCTGGCTGTGTTGATGATCACGGCAATGGCATTATTGACGGACTGTCGGCGGGGCAAGGCAGTGTTGCCCAGATGCAATTATTGCAACAGACCCAGCCGGGCGTGCCGATGGCCTCGGAATATGGTCCGGAGGGCATTGCTTTTGCAGTCAAATGGCCGTTAAACTATGCCCAAGTATGGGGCGGGCATGGTTTTCGGCATTCGCGTCTGCATCGGCAGGAGCCGGTTACCACGTATTTATATGGTTATACGACTTGGATCCCGATCATTCGTTGCGGCGACGATTTTACCCGTCATTTAGTTAGTGCCTGTTCTGATGCCTTAGGTGGGATGGGCATGTTATCGGCCAATTTTGCCGATCCGGATACGGGTGGGATGTCGGCTCATTTGACCCTGCGGGCTTTATTATTCACTCATAAGCGTTTAACGCCTTATTTTGCCTCCACTCCTAATCCGGAGCACATTCGTTGTTTATACCAAGGCATTGATGGCATTTATCAGTATTATGATGATGGCAAATTGCAAAAGATGCTGGGTCCAGATGGCCAGGAAGAGTATGGCCGCATTGATAACTGCCGTGAGTATCGCGGCCAACTGCAATTACCGGGCTGGCCTTTATGCAACGAAGAGAGAATCTTCGGTTTAAATCCGGGTTTAAGCTACGCCTTATTTCCGGCTCAGAAAGTAAAGGTACCGGCTTTGCAGGTAAAGTCTCTGCCGGAACCGGTCAGTCTTTTCCGGTATTATTCGCAGGCTGACTTTGCTTATCTGGAATTACAGGGAACTTCGGAGGATGAAATAGACTTGGAATTTGAACTTTTGCGTTCGTTTCCGCATGTTTACCTCAATGATACGGAGCTGCTAACCTCCGGCCGTTTGCGTTCCAGTCGGGCGGCTTTGCCGTTACGGCTTCTGGCTTTTGGGGCATTACCAATAATCGAATTTGGTTCTGCGATCGGCAGTCCCGAAAGCTTAGTCAACAATATTGGTGCGACCGGCTTATATGAGGGTGCAGCTTCAACCTTGGCAGCACTGCCGAACCGTCGTTCTTTAGCCGGCCAGCCGGCTTATTTTGTCAATTACTTTCAGGTTAAGCAGATGGATTGGCCTTTGCAGGTGCCGGCAGATGCAAGTGCCGCCGTACAGATTCTGTTCAAAAATTTTTCCAACCGCTACGGCAATGGCAGCATTGTGACGGTTATGGTCAATGGCAAGTCGGAGTTTTCTTTTGATTGTCAGCAGCCGAATCCGGAGTATGATAAAGAAAAGAAGAATTCCAGGGTATTATGGGATAATGACTTGCATGAATTAATTGTCCCCTTGGGGCAATATGCCGGTCGGCCAGTATTGATTTCAGTCGCGGTGGATGACAAAGGTGACACCAATAGTGACAACCAGAGTGTCTGCATTCCGGTTTTGATCCAAGATACAGAACAAAAATTGCAGCAACGAGTTCTTCCCTGAAGAATTGGTTTTGGCCGTCGGGAAGTGACCGTTTTTCTCTTGGTCATCGAAGATTTCGGAGAATAATTCATTTCAATGTTTTAACAACGAAAGGAATTGAGTATGTTTAGAAGTTCAAACTGGCGGAAAAGGCCTTTCAGCTTTACACTTATTGAGTTGTTGGTCGTGATTGCGATTATTGCCGTTTTAGCCAGTATGTTGTTGCCGGCTTTAGCGAAAGCTCGGGAGAAGGCCCGCGCCATTCAATGTGGCAATAACATGCGGCAGATTAATATGGCGATCTTCTTTTATGAGGAAGATCAGGATCAGGATTACTGGATGCCTTATTTACATAAAACCAGCTCCAGTGTGAGCAGTGGTTCCACTTGGGGAATGCGCATGTACACGTCAGGTTATTTGCAAGGTTTCAACCGGGCTAAGGTTTACAGCAGTCTCTGCCCCGAGTATTATCTGGATGCTTTTCGCTGCCCAGCAAATACCAATACCAGAACGATCAGTGGGTTGTATTATCCTGGTACCCGCTTGGATGTCAGTGGCAGCTATATGTATGGCTTGAATATAATGTTGCATCGTACCGCCTATCCCGGCAGCGCAAACCGTTTGAAAAGCTGGCTGAGATACCCTTCCCGGACTTCCAGCCTGGCGGACAGCGGCACCTCGCAATTTTATGTCTACGGCAATCAACAGGCAGATATGCTATTGCAAACTTTTCCCCATCCCGGTTATACTGCAAATGTGATTTTTGTTGACGGGCATCTGAGCCAGGCCAAGGGGACGGACCCGTATATTACTGTTTGTAACTATACTTATGCTTACCGCAATCCTTTTTATGCCTACTATGGTTCAATATATACTTCTTACAGCTGGAATAAATGAGGAGGTCTGATACGATTCCGTATCGCAGAGCAATCCAGTTTTTATGAATTTCGGGGTCAAGGATGTTTGGACAAAGAAGGAAAAATTGCTATGTCGATGATGAAAATTCGGATGACAGTCTTTTTACTTTGCAGCATATTTCTGTTATATGCCGCTGAATATACAGTTCCTTTTTTACGGCAGGCTCCCGTTCTTGATGGGGTTTTAGCGCCCGCTGAGTGGTCGGAGGCCTTGGCGATCAGTGGTGCCGGCAACAAGCTTGATCCCCGTTTACAGACGGCCTACTTGGGTTTTGACAATGATTTTGTTTACTTGGCTTTTCGTAGTGAGATGCCTTTGCGGGGTCAATTACAGGTATCGCCCAATCCGGCGGCACATGTAGTTTCCGATGACTCCCTGGAGCTATGGTTTTTGCCTCCGGCCGAGCAACGGGTATTAGAAGGCGGCAAATTCGGTTATTTCCAGTTTATTGTCAATTCTGTCGGACGCAGTTTTGCTCGTCATCATGATCCCGGTTATGGCTTACCGGCGAAAGAATGGCAAAGCGGGGTGCATCAACAGCATCGTTGTGAAGATGGTTTTTGGGTCGCGGAGTTAGCCTTTCCGGTTCAGTCTTTTGGTTTAAAAGACTTAAGTCAGGATATGGATTGGCGTTTGCTACTGGTGCGGAATTTTCGTTCCGAGCCCAACTATCAGGCTCCGCTAACCGATGCCAATGGTTTTATGAATACCGCTTCCTATTCCCGCTTCGAATTTCGACGGCAAACGGCGGCAGTTCAGGCTCAGTATTCGGCGGCATCACTGCGGCGTTTGCCGGCCTCTTTTAAGGTTTTGAATCGCCAAGCTAAAAGCGCCATTTTTCATCTGCAGGCGAAAGTCAACAGTGCCGGGAATGAAAAAGAACTGACTCAGTCTTTGCAGTTAGCGGCCGGCGAGACTGGTTTTTTTGATTTGACGGCAGAGGTTCCGGAAGCAGAGACGGCATTGCAGATCAGCATTAGCGATGCGACCGGGGAGCTTTTGTGGAAGCGGGAATGCCAGTATCATCCGCCACCGAAACGACTTTGGTTTAATATGGATTCCTATTCCCGCCTGGAACAGTCGTTGCATGCCGAAACCAAAAGCATCGAATACAGTAACGTCAAAGAGGCTGAATTAATTTTACCGGAAGCGGAGAAAATGGCATGGGTACCAGGTCGGCAAAAAGGTCAGCAGGCTCTGCAGCTGAAAACGGGGCCACTGCTTTTCGGCAAGGTAAAAATGTCGATACCCGGTGCGGTCAGCATTTGGGTCAAGCCTGATGCGGCGGCGCAAACGAATTATCGCCGTTATTTTTCCAGCGTTTTTGTTTCTTCCGGCTATATTTTCTGTCAGGAGCAGAATGGCCTGTTGTATATAGGGGCACATAATTTTCCGGGGGTTGGCCATAAGAATCTTTTGGTGAAGCGGGTACCGCCGCCCAACGAATGGAGCCATCTGCTGTTGAATTTATTGCCCGGACGTTTTGAAATGTACGTCAATGGCATAAAGCGAGGTGAGCTTGATCACGGCATTGCAGTCGACGAAGAGAAACTGGGCGATTTTGTCCTCGGCAATTCTGCCGAGCGTAACTTTGCAGTTTCGGACGTGGCGCTTTACGAGCGTCCCCTGACAGAAGCAGAAATCCGGACTTTATCTCAGGGAGAAGCAAAAGTCACTGGCAGCATTTCCTGGTTTCAGGTTTTGGAAGCAGTTGTTTTAGACTTGACAGCCAATTTAACTGAGAATTCGGATACCGAGCGTTTTGAATTGCAGATCCGGGATCAGAAAGAAAAGTGTTTACAAAGTTTTCGGATCAGTTTCAAAAATGGCTATGATAGCTCGGAAAATAATAAAGCTTTGCGGCGTTTGCACCAGAAACTGTCATTGAGCGAAAGTCTTCCGGACGGGGAATATTTTTTCGTTTTGTTGGAAGACCAGGCTGAAACTCCGCTTTTGGAGAAAAAATTTGTCGTGCAGAAATATGCCTGGCTTGGCAATCAGCTGGGTTTATCGCGTCGTCTCTTGCCGCCATTTACGCCCTTGCGTCGCCAAAATAATACCATTTCCTGTTTGTTACGGGATTACACCTTGGCGGCCAGCGGTTTACCAGCCCAGGTAAAAGCCCTTGATAAAGAGATCTTGGCCGACGCAGTCAAACTGCAAGTCGAAAAAAATGGGCAGCTGGAAGAGTGGCAGGCTTCCCAACTGGAGTTTACCCGGGAAGATGAAATCAATATCAATTATCAACTGCAGTTACAAAGCCCGAGTCTGAAAGTGCGCCTCCAAGGTGAATTTGAATTTGATGGTTTACTGAAGCTGGATTTGTTTTTTGAGGCTCGCAGCGATACTTTGCCAGAGCGGGTTTATCTGGATATTCCGATACGTCAGGAATTTACTCAGTTATTCCATGCCTGTGGGGAAGGTTTGCGGATGAATCCGGGTGGCTTCTTGCCTGAAGGTCAGGGGCGTATCTGGAAAAGCCGCAGCATTGAGCAAACCCATATCAGCAATTTTATTCCTTATCTTTGGGTTGGAGATGACGAACGAGGAATCAGTTATGGAGCTGATTGGGATAAAGGCTGGGTGCATTGCGAGGAGCGGGATGCCGTCGAGTTGCATCGGCACGCCGATGGCACAGTTAGTATCCGACTTAATCTGCTGAATGCACCTAAGAAATTACGTCCGGATGAACCCATTACCATCGTTTTGCTGGCCAGCCCGGTTAAGCCGATGCCGGACGGCTGGCGAGGCTGGTCGGATGGCTTTCATACAAAAGCGACCCGCATTACCCGTTGTTTCTACAGCAATCCGTACTGGGGCAGTTATTCCAGCTGGACCAGCCGGTACCCAGCCTTCAAAGATTTTAATTATATTAAAAAATTGGTTGAGACCAAGGAAACTGGTGTCATTGATTACGCTTATATCAAAAGCTGGGTAGATCGAGTTATGCAGTCGGAAATCCAGGAGGCCCCCATCGCCCATCGTAGTGGCCGCTCCTATGTTGAACGGCATACGCTAGCAGCGTTTGCCCTCTGCAAAGGCCTATTTCCCTACAAAGAAATAGCCACCATTTATCCTTATACTTGCAATATTACCGGAGCCGATGCCCTGCCGGAATTTCCGGTCTTCAAAGATGAGTGGCAAGGTGGCGTCCATGTTTATCAATCGTATTCTGATTATGCCATTTATTATTTAAATCAGATGTTTGATTGTGGTTTCGGCGGCGTTTATGACGACAACGTCTTTCTGGCCGGTAAATTTCATTGGGCCACCGGCAATGGCTATATTGACGAGCAAGGCAATGTCAGACCGTCGTTGGGGCTATGGCGTGTCCGCAATTACCATAAACGACAATTAACCCTAATGGTAGAACGCGGTATGGAACCCTGGATCACCGTCCATCACACCAACACCAATAACCTGAGCGTGCTTGGCTTTGCGACCAATACGATGGGCATGGAATGGAAGTATGGCTCGCATGACTTCCAAGAACGTTTTTCGCCCGATTATATCCGAGCCGTCTGCCATGGCAAACAAGGCGGCTTTTACCCCACCGTGTTAGATGGCATCACAGGAAGCGACAGCCCGGAAAAACGCAGCTGGGCCACCCGCACCATGCTGGCCAGTCTGCTGCCGCATGAAGTGCGCCCGACCTGCCCCCGCTCTTCAGACACTAAGTTGATCCGAGAAACCCTGGATCGCTTTTTCATCTTTGGCACCCATTTGCCAGATTGTCGTTTTTATGCGTATTGGGCAACAGACAATCCAGTCCGCTTGAGTTGCCCGGAACTGCTGACAGCCAGTTATCAGCGCGGCTCTAAAATGCTGATTTTCCTCGGCAGTTTTGCGGACCAGGATCAGAGTGACGAGCTGAGCTTAGTTTTTGCGGGCGAGAAAGCGCGCCACCTGAAATCTGTTATTGATTTGGAAAGTGGGAAATTGCTTCCCTGCAGTACTACTACGCTGCCGTTACAAGTCAGGAAACATGACTTCGTTTTCCTGGAACTGGAATTTGAATAAGGCAAAGATTTAAGAGCATGGTCGCAGGCCGGCGCTTGCCCTAACCGGCAAGGCCAAAAATTCAGTTTAGCATATTTATTTGTGTTCACAATGGTATCGAAAAAAGGAAAATGTTAATGTTAAAAAGAAGCAGTTACCTGTTGTTGTTTCTTTGCTTTGGTTTAAGCGCTGCGGCTTTGGAATATCATCGTGATCAGGATATGGTGACCGTATCCAGCGCCAGGTTGACTGCCACCTTTCGATTGGGCCGCATTGTGCATCTGCTCAGCCGTCCGGATGGCAAAGTCATTGCCAATCAATCGCTTGCCGAGGCCAGCGATACGGCTGGTTTAGGACGCATGACCGGCAAAGAGCTTGAACTATCACGTATCCATTTCCCTTGGGGCGAAATTTCATTGAACCAGCATCTTGAATTGGGAGCGACCAGTATTTATCATAGCCCGAGCAAAGAATCACAATTCCAATTACAGGAAAAAGGCGAGCAACTGATTTTAAGCTGGACGGGTCTTTCCAGTCCGGAAGGTTTTTTTGCCGAGGAAACATTGCAATTGATTATTGGCCAGGATGACTTAGGAGCCATGACTATCCGCGCTTCCGGCGGCGCGGTCGCCGGCGGCGTTTTCGGGGTGCAGGTGCCAATCGAAAATATCTCTAATGAGGCCAAATTCATTTTGCCGACTTTTGGTGGTTTAGAGTATTCCGGTAAAGGTCGTCAAGCGCTGATGACTTTCAAAGATACGACCCTTTTTTATGAAGCCCCATTGATGACCCTGGAACTGGAGGGATCTTCCTTGGGCTTATGGAAAGAAGACCCCAAAATGCGACCCTTTTTTGCCTTTTTTGCCCGCAATACCGCTTCTTGCTCTTTTGCCCTGGAATCCCTGAATTTAATTCCCTATGAAAATTTGACTGCTATTGAAGCTCCGGTTTTAAAACTGGATTACTTTCCGAATGGGGACTGGTTGGCGGCGGCACGCCCCTACCGCAATTGGTATCATCGCGTCTTTGCGGCTGACATGGCTAATCGTGATCGCATTGCTTGGGCCAACCGCATCAATGTCATTTGTGATGCTGGTAGCCGGGACGACAAAACCCTGGCTCGGGTTGCAGAATTGATGCCGCCGGAACAGGTCTTATTTCATACTTGGCAAGCCCGCAAAGAAGGCTTTACTACCAATATTCCGGATTATACTCCCAAGGATGCTTATGCCGGCGAAGTCGCCCGGATGCAAAGTCATGGTTTCAAGACGATGGCTTATACCTGCACCATTTGTGCGGTTTATCAAAGCCCAGCCTGGATTAAAGATGAGGTCGGAAACTTTTTTCTGACCCGTAAGAATTGCATAACCCGTTATAATGGCGGCAAAGAAAATATCAGCGAGAATCTGGTTGGCACGGTCAATTATTCGACTGGCCTGGATCAATTCAAGGATATGAAACCGAAACAGTTTCTTTATGGTGACCCGCTTTCCAAAGGCTGGCGCGACTATTATTGTCGGATCATCAAAGAATTTAATGAGATCACCGGTACCGATGCCAATTATCAGGATACTTCCGGATGCAGCGGCGATTCCGGCAATGGCATTATCGACGGCTTGGCCGGCGCTGAGGCATACGTCGAGATGATCCGTGACTTGCAGAAAGCGATGCCTGGGACGCCGATGGCCTCCGAGTTTGGGCCGCAGGCCATTGGTTTCGGGGTAAAATGGCCCTTGAATTATGCTCAGGTCTGGGGCGGCGAAGCTTTCCGGCGCTCGCGCATTCATCGGCATCGTCCCCTGTCGCCCTTTCTGTTCAGCTACAACACCTGGATTCCGGTCATTAATGCCGGGGATGATTTTCATAAATATGTTGTTGCGGCCGCCTCCGATGCGTTGTCCGGCATGGGCATGTTTAATAGCAGCAATTTAGATTCCACCGCCGGTTTGGATGGGCATTTTCTGTTACGCTCGCAAGTCTTTGCGCAGCACCGTTTGACCCCATATTATCCAGACGATCGTTATCCGGAAAACATTCGGGCCATGTACCAAGATGACCAGAAGCAGATTTTCCGTTATTATGATGATGGTCATTTGCAGAAAATGTTGGATCCTTCGGGTCATGCTCTTTATGGCCGGGTTGATCAGGTTGATTCTCTCAAGGAACCCGAGCTGTTTCTGCCGGGCTGGCCAATACAAGATGATGATGGTATTTATAATCTGGATCCGGAAAAGTATTACGCTCTTTTTCCGCGTCGCGGCGAGCTCAGTTTTCCGGTCAGCATTCGGCCTTTGCCAGCGACAGTCGCTTTAAAACGTTATTATACCAGCAAAGATTTTGCTTATATTGAATTGCAAACGCCGGAACCCAAAGCCATCGATGCGACGTTCCTGATCAACGATGGCTACCAGAAAGCTTATCTTAATGACCGGGAAATCCCGCTGACTCAACTTCTGAAAATTCATGCCACCACTCCTATCCGATTAGTCCTGACTAATGGACGAGATACCCAGCCGGATACCATTCGAAAAATTTCTTTGGATGACGGCTTGCAACATGGTGAGGATGAAGAACTGCCAAAATTGCAACGCCGGATGGGTGGCAGAAACCTGTATTTTGTCAATTATTTTCAAGCCAAAAATCTGGATTTCGTCAGCACTATTACTGATCCTGACAGTGTCTTGGAATTTTGTTTTATTAATACTCAGAGTCAACACGGCAACGGCAGTATCGTCCGATTGCTAATCAATGGCCAAGAACAGCAATCCTTTGATTGCTTGGTCCCAAATCCGGAATGGAGCAAAGATAAAAAAGATGTCCCGAAACACGTTTTTGACCAGCAATTACGGCAATGGTTGCTGCCCTTGAAAAAATATGTCGGCCAACAAATTCTGGTTACGGTGCAAGTCGATAATAAAGCCCAGAATAATGCCGATTCGCATTGGGTCAGCCTGCCCAAAATTCTACATGCGTCTAGTGCCATAAACGAATTTCAGGAAAACTTTTTAGATATCAATGACGATACACCCGAGCCTTATGTTCGTCCGGCTGGAAAAGTACTGCAACTGCTGGTGCCACAATGGCAGGATGAGCAATTTCAGCGAACTGACCAAGTTTATACCTATACTCCCAAGTATCGCCATGGACTGGTCGCAAATTCTGAAAGACATCGCATCGACCGGAAACAACGCTATGTTCTGTCCAGTGAATTTAAGCTGGCCGGTGATCAGGCGGCCCATTTCTTTTTTGGGGTATTGCAGTATGATGGCAAGGGCCGACAGATCAATGGTCTTCATATCAATCGACAGGCCGGCAGCGAAACCGTTTTATCACACCAGGCTGAGGCTGGAACAGACCGGGTTATGGTGCTGGATGCTTCGAAATGGAATGTCGGCTCGTGCATTGCCATTCAGCCGGCTAGCGATAATAGCGACCTGCCGCGCTTTGACCTGAGTCCCCCTATCCGGGAACTGAAACAACACGGCAGCGATTGGAGCGCATATCTGCAAGCGCCGCTGAAAACGACCATTCTTTCTGATACCAAAGTCTGCCTGCATGTCCCGACTTCCACCCATTCTTACGTTTGTTCCGCTAAAGCGCCGAAGCGTTTTGTTCGTTTCGGCAATGTTATCCGCTTCTGGCCGAGCGCCGAAAGTTTCCAAATTATGCTGCTCAGCCAACAACCGATCCAATTCCGGGATATGAAACTGGAAATTCTGGAAGAAACGGATGAATAAACCAAAAAGCGAAACGGTTGAAAAATTGCCGGCGGAACGGGAACAACCCCAACCCTTTGCTTCTGAACGATAAAGGCAAACCGAAAATTGCTATAAAAAGCCAGATTGCGAGCTAAGAAATCATGAAATGGATGCCGCGTTATCAGCGCCGTTTTGAGATGGATCCGGAACAGTATCCCGTTGTCGTTTTTGAAAGTGACGATTGGGGGGCCTGTGAAACGGTGCCACCATGCAGTCAAAAAGAATATCGACAACTGCTGCAAAAATATACCGGAAATACGGTCGCCAGTGGTGGCAGCCTGGAAACACCGGAAGAACTGGAAGCCATTTTTAATACTTTGCAGAATTTTAGGGGCCGGGATCATTTTCCCGCCGTTTTCACCGCTTTCACCTGCATGGCGAACCCGGATTTTGCCGCCATTGCCGCCAGTAACTACCAGAAATATCAGGATATTGCTATTAATGATGGTTTTCCGTCTGGCTGGGGTGGCACTGGAGTCATCAGTAAAACCTTGGAGGGTCGCCGCCGAGCGGTTTGGGAACCGGAATATCACAGCATGTTACACCATACCAGCCCGAAACTCTGGCTGGAACTCTTGCGTGGCAGTGGCAAAGAAGCTGAACTGGCTCGCGAACTCTTTCAGTTGCAATGCTATTACCAGCTAAAACATATCCCCGAATATGAAGGCTATAATATCCGGGAACAATTCGAGTTTATCAATACCGGCTTCGCGCGTTTCGAAAAATTGTTTGGTCACACCCCTGCGGCGGCGGTCACCAGTGATGCTTATCCGGAAACCGAGCTGCTTTGGGCGGCACGCGGAGTCCGAACTGTTTGCATCAAAAATTGTCGGGTCAATTCCGGAGAAGTCGTTGTTTATCCGAATAAGCCTTGGAATATGCAGGATGTTTATGCCCGCATCGGTGATTATGAGCCTTTTTCGGATGTGGTTTATCTGACCCGGAATGTTTTTATGGAACAACAACATGACGCTGCCGAAGTCTTGCAAAGCATCGATAATAATTTTTGTCGTTATCGAGAACCGGTCGTCATTTCCACCCATCGTTCTAATTATTGTTCAAGCAACCCGAAACAGCTGACAAAAGGGCTAAAACGGCTGGCGACAGTTCTAGCCGCTCTGGAAAAACGCCAGGTTATTTTCTTGACTTCTGGCGAATTGGGCGACCTTTATCGGCAGGGCTGGAGCTCTCGACTCTATGGTGAACAATTACTGTACCGTCGTTGGTTTGCTGAAGCCGAAATCCCAGACTTCGCGACTGGCTTACCAGTCGGTAATCATTTGTTGCCATTGAATGAAGATCGTACTAAAACAATAATTTAACTGAAAAATGGAGCTGATCGGAACATGAAACAGAATCTCCGCAAACAATGGATTTTATGGTTAGCACTGCTGAGCTGCAGCTTACTGCCAGCAGCCCCGGCAGCAAACCCAGTTATTCCGGAAGTAAGCATACCTTTATTGCAACAAAAGCCTATTATCGATGGCAATATCAACGAAACCGAATGGGCTCAATGTATGCGAATCGAGGGTCTGATGCAAGACGCCAGACAACTTGCCAGCCGGGAAGCCGTCTTCTGGCTTGGCTCCGATGGCCAGAAAATCTATTTAGCCATGCAAAGTGAGACTCCTGAAGTCGGAGATTTATTGACTCGGGTCAAACCGGCTGGGACTGCTAACCGGGCCGTGCACCGGGATGACTGTATTGAACTGTGGTTGGCGCCGGCCCATTCCAGCCAGCCCGGTAATCAGAAATATTATCAGATTGCCGTTAATCCTCTGGGAGCCCTTTACGACGTCCTAAATGATCCGAATAATCAACAGTTGCCGGTACAACCCGGCTGGAGAATTAATTGGGACTACGCCAGCAGCATTAAAGATGGCTGGTGGCAGGCGGAAATTGCCATCCCATTTGCTGAATTGGAACTTGAGGCCGCCGACCTGGCAAAACCCTGGCGCCTGCGTATCGGACGCAATTGGCAACAGCCCGGGGAACAAACCGAATGGGCCCCGCGCCTGGGCGGCTTTGCCGACCAAGCGACTATGCCCTTGGTGCGTTGGCTGCCAGAAGGCCCCCTGGTAAGAATGCTGAGCCTGCGTCATCAGGATAACAGTGTCGACATCTGCCTTGAGCTGCAAAATCGCTCCAACAAGCATTATACCGTGAAATCTGATATATTCCATCGTGTCTCGGATAACCCGCATAATGTCAGTCAAGAATTGTATGAATTGGGACCTGGAGAGACGAAGCTCATCAATATTCGTGAGAGCATGCAGGTCGGAAAAGCCGAAACACGCATAAATCTAAGTGATCCCGAAACTAAAGTCAGCTATTTCAAACGGGCTTTTCAATGGCAAGTCGACCGGAACCCCAAACGTTGGCAAGCGGCGACAACAGACCTGCGCGCCGTCAGCCTCGACTTCGGATATTATCCCTCTTATAACCAGATCAAGGCCCGTCTGGATATCGCTGGTCTGGAGAGTCGGGAGCAAGTCACCCGAGTACGTCTGCAATTACGGCCCGTAAACGGCAAAGTTCTAATGGAAAAGGTTTTTCCGAAATTTGTCGATTATCGTAGTGAAATGATGATGGCAACTCCGGCTCTCGCTGCCGGTGAATACGAACTCCTGGCCTGGCTGGAAGGCGAAAATGTCCCTGAAACAGCACTAAGCCAAAAGTTCGTGCGGCAAAAATTTGAATGGGAGGATAACCAGCTCGGTTATATTGATGATGTTATCCCACCTTTTACCCCGTTGCGGGTCGAAAAAAATAAACTCTACTCGGTCTTACGTGAGCATAGTATCAGCGATATTGGCTTGTGGGAACAAGTCCTTAGCCAGGATAAACCACTGTTGCAGGCTCCAATGTACTTTGATATCAAAGTCGACGGAAAACACTGCCAAGTAAACGCGAAAAAACAAGTCCAATTCGTCGAAAAGAAAAATCATCAGGTCAGCTATGAAGCCGAATGGCAGGCCGGAAATATCAGTGCTAAAATGCAAGTCCGTTGCGAAATGGACGGCCTGATGAAAGTTACCATGGACTTGCAACAACAAGGCAACGAAAGCGTTGATAGCTTTGATTTGGTTATCCCCCTGCAAAAATCCATTGCGACCCTATTGCATGCCTGCGGGCCGGGTTTGCGCTCCAATTACGCCGGCCAGATTCCTGCAGGCAACGGCCAAGTCTGGGACAGCAAAATGACGGGCAGCCACCTAGTCGGCAATTTTGTCCCCTATCTCTGGTTGGGTCAGGAGGGTCGGGGTCTGGTCTGGTGTGCCGAATCGGATCGGGACTGGCTCTACGATGACAATAAAGCCACCCAAACCATTTTCCGCCGGGAAGACTGTGTCGAACTGCGTATTCATTTCGTCAATCGCCCCGCTGCCTTGCAACGGCCACGGCAAATTGTGTTTGCCTTGCAGGCAACTCCCAGTAAACCGCTGCCTGGCGAACCATTTTCCTGGCGCAACTGGGTCTCCAGAACCAGCGATGAAGGCAAAGAACCGGAAAATTGGCATTTTGCGGGTCAGAATGAACAGCAACATTGGCGCAATTGGGTTTCCCGCACCAATCGCCGTTTTTCGCCTCGGGCTTACACTCATTTTATGCTGGCGGGTTCCAGTTCCTGGGGCACTGATTCTGGGCATGCCTTTATTTATCCAGTCAAGCGAGATTTCTCTATTTATAAGTTATTGCAGGAAACCCGGCAAAAAGGCGAGCGCAATCTGGCAGCTGAGGAAGCCTGGTTTACCCGCTACGACCCCAACCTGTCTCCAGCGGAGTTAAAAAGCCGACATGACCACATACGCTGGGCAACCCGCAATCTGGCTGGCCAGCCGGATGCCGTTGTTCCCTATACGGATCCACGCGCTTCGGTCTTCAACGAGGAATTTGCCACGTATCAAGATGAATGGCTCGTTTCTGCATATAGTAGTCGTAACTGGGATTTCAAGAATCCCCGTGCTGCCATTGCTTATCAGGTCAGCCCCGGGAAAAGCTTTCAGGATTACCAAATTTGGTATTTAAAAAAGATGCTGGAGACTTTCGCTGATGCCATCTATTTTGATAACACCTATTTATTATCTACCGATGATCTGTTGCTAGGCGCTTATCGGGCGGATGATAACAGCTTGCGCCCGTCCGTCGATATCTTTAATATGCGCCAACATCTCAAACGGGTGCAAACGCTGACCTGGCAACTGGGCAAAAATTGGCTGGCTTCCATGAGTCACATGACTAATGCCCAGATCGTACCCATCAACACTTGGTGCGGCACCAATCTCGAGTGGGAATGGAAGTACGGCGGCGAAGACTTTCAAAGCCGTTTCGGCCGTGATATGATTCGTACCAGTGCCATCGGTATCCAAAGCGGCTCCGTCCCCTTTGTTTTGGGCACTACCGGTATCCGAGGTCAATTCTCGGACGAAAGAAAAACTTTCCTGCTACGCTCCCTGCTCGGAACTTCCTTGGTGCACGAAATTAAAAACCTGAGTTGTGAGGGGATACTGGGGGAAATTTATGCCAAGCTTTTTGATTTTGGTTATGGCAGTCCCGAATGCCAGGTTTTCCGCTATTGGGATAATAATAACCCACTGAAAATTGCCGGGGCGGAGGCAGAGGGATTGTTGCTGGTGCATAAACAGGAAGCTTTACTCCTTCTGGTTAGCTTCGGCCCTGAAGCAGTCGCGCAGCTCAGCTTTGATAATAGTAAGCTGGCATTGAAAACGGACGGGCGCTTTTTTAACGCTGAAACGGGAGCAGAACTGCCGGGCGGCAACTGGAACTGTCAAGTCCAATTGCCAAAACATGACTTTGTCCTGATTCATTATAAATAAACTTAGTTATACGAAAAGGAACCTGATGCTTTTCAACCAAAATAAGTACTTGTTGCCACTGTTGTTGCTGGTCAACATCATCTTACCCATGGCCGCCGCCGAAAATTCGGCTTTGGCCTTGCTAGACCGGGAAATCATCTTTTCATTGAATTTTGATGATGGAACTCTGTATCCCGAAATGTCGTTAGGCGAAGTCGAACCCGCCAATGTCAGCGGAAACCCAATTTTTGTTGCCGGCCGTTTTGGCCAGGCGTTGCTCTTAGGAGGCGAAAATGGCGTCCGAGTGCACTATCGCGCCTGGAAAAACATTGACTTTAGCATGCCGGGCGCCATGTCCTTCTGGCTGGCCCCAGAGCAATGGCTTCAGCCTGGCGAAGTCGATGAACGACCCTATCTGCGCTTTTTTCATCTGCAGGGAACAGGAGCCGGATACATCTTTATGCAAAGACAGGGCTTTGTTAACAAAACCCGGACCGATGGCAGCATCTCAAAACGCGGGGACATGTTCCAAGTCGGATACTACAGCTTCTCAAAATGGAAAAATCGGCTGCTTGGAGCTTATAATACCATAAATTGGCCCAAGGACGAATGGCGTTTTTTTGTCGTTAATTGGGATCGTAATAGCGCTAGTCTTAGTATCAATGGTAAAACTTGTGCCCAAATACAGTTCGCCAGACCAATTGTTAACGAGGACTTCCCAAAACCGGAAAACCCAAAATTTAATTTCGTAATCGGGAACGGAACGAGTCAAGAAACAACCAAACTTGATGAATTGATTATCTACCGGAGAAACCTGGCTCCGGAAGAAATCGGCCAAATCTACCAGGAAACAATCGTAACGGAACATAAATAAGGAGTTAAGACCATGAAAATCATGCTGACCACACTGGCCCTCAGTCTTCTGCTGCTTGGCTGTGGCACAACAAGAAGCTTGCAATGCCCCTTCGAACCGGAACAAATGCAACAGTCCAATCAGCTGACACAACTGATCGGCGAATGGGAACTCTATACCGTAAATGACGAAAAACAACCGGAAAAATTTCTTGGCAGTCTTTTTTTTGCACGCAGCGGTAATACGATTTCCGAGCATTGGCTGACGGTACAAATGGTTCACGAAGAGAATGGTAAGAAAATTATGCATCCTCCCTGTCGTGGTCGTGGGGCTGACATTGATGGTGAGACTTTCCTGGCTCTTAGTATGGACTTGCCGAAATTGGCGCAAATGGCCAGTGTTAGCGATCCCGGCAATCTGGCTATACCGGTTTACCTGTTGCTACGACTAATCCCAGCTGGCAAAGGCAGTTTCGTTGTCGAAGGAATTACTTACGCAAAATACCAGAATTCTAAATGGGAAAAACTCGATCCCAGCCTGCAAATAACTGAGGATGGCCTGGTCCTTAATGATGCTGCCAGCCAATTACAATTGCTCAGAAAAAAGAAATTTGCCGCACAAGGAGTAATGTACCTACAAACGGTAGCAGAAACGAAAAACTGAAAATAGCTCAAATTGGCTGCGGTTGTTAACGACTAATGGTCAGCAAATGAATTGGCAATAAAGTTGTCATCACACAACAACAAAGAATCCTACGCGAAAACGCAGCAATCTCTGTTGCTACATCCGCCTGTCAACTTGTTATCCTGGACTATAACATAAATCATGTGGGTATCACGGGACATCCAACATAGCTTGAAGCTTAATAATGTAGCATTTTGGTATTGACGGAAGAATGATAAATCCCCTGCCCCAGGATGAAGATGGTGAGCTAACCGAATTCTCCCGATTGGGCAGTCTTTTGAAGCCCTACTGCAGGGTCAAAAAGGCTGCGTAAGTTTTATGTTATAGTCCCGTGGGAATATAAATCAGCCAGGTTACGGGTGGAGCAAAATATAAAAAACTCTCTCTCGTCAGGCGAGTATCAAATCGATTTTGTCAGACGCCAGATAATTGTTCCGGAAATTGCGTCATATAAAAGGCCGGGGATATTGACCGGACCGGACTAATTAGCTGTCATGAAGATCTGATTTTGTTGTATTTCTTCATTATTCTTGATTTTGTTTGTGCT
>Ga0172378_10001087_pt1 | contig 24800 bp, 22 predicted proteins | sample GrowelOW332metaG_FD_119755 | JGI IMG/M metagenome (GOLD analysis project Ga0172378, IMG submission 119755) | Groundwater microbial communities from an aquifer near a municipal landfill in Southern Ontario, Canada - Pumphouse #3_1 metaG | ecosystem: Environmental > Aquatic > Deep subsurface >... | reverse complement strand
ATTTGCAAAGACCTTTAAATCAAAATCCCACGAACCATAAACGTTACTGCTTACACTTACGACATATACTTTCATTTGTTAGTTCCTCCCTTTCTTATGATATGAAAACCACATAATGGTTTCGCTTTTTGAACATGAGCATTCACAATAGGTACTGTTAACTTTCGCTCATTAAAGTTAAACTCTTGAAGCTTAATAATAATATCACTTACCGAAGTATAGTAATACACCATGTTAGGGTATGTGACATGCACTAATTTATAGTAGACAGTATCACATACATGCTCAAAGTATTGCTCAGTTATCCAGTGATCACGGTAATTAAGAGGCATCTTAGAAAAGAGCCTCTCAATTATCTGTTGTTGAAACAAAGGATCACCACTGAATTGATCAAGTAAGGAAAGAAAGTTTTCTTTTGTCATATTAATACCAGCCATAGTATCACGCCCTCTTTCCTTTGATCAATCGTCTAAGTATTGTTGAGAAATAATCACGAGCAATAACTGAGTGATGCTTAGCATTACGATTGACACGATCATATAACTCTTCACGTGCTTTCAGCAGTGATAAGTCAAGTGTGTCTTTTAAGTATCTGATCATAAACTCAGTACCATAAATAGCATGATGCACTTTGACATCAGAGAAATCATCATCAGCCATGAGAGCATCATTAAAATCTTTATGCTTGAACTTAGGAATGTAAACTTCAAAGAGTTTTTGTGGATAACGTTCCACTAAATCAAGCATAGCTTCCTTACCTGCAGTGTCCTGATCATATGATAGAATCACATGCTTGTCAGAAAGCATATCAAAGTGATCTTTAGTAAAGGCAGTACCCATAGTAGATACCACATTAGGTACGCCCTTAGCAACAAGGCTTAGAGCATCAAGCATACCCTCTACCACATAGACATGTGGATACTTAAGACCTTCGTAACCATTAAACAAGAGATAGCGTTTCTTAAAGAATGCATTCTCTGATGTATTAATATACTTAGGTACATTAGGATTGAGGGAACGACCACTAAAACCTACTACATTATTGCGTCGATCTTTAATAGGTATAACAAATCGACCAGCCATAATAGAGTTGCCGTACTTATCATATAGCCCATAGCTATCCAGCAACGCATCATCTATACTAGTGAACTTCTGTTTTAGTATAGTCTTAAAAGAAACAACAGTCTCCGTGTCACTTTTTATAAACACAGCAGGACAATACCCAAGTTGATAACTATCAACAAGACTATCAAGCTTACGCTTGTTCCAATAATCTTGAGCAACAGCTTCTTTATGTTTATTCATTGCATGATAAAACTCTGCTGCATAAGTATAAACATCTACATACTGTTTGTATGCAGGATTAATAGGTTTGCTTTCGGTATAAGGTAAGTTATACTTATCCACTATCTCTTTAGCTGCACCTTCAGCTGTAAGTCCTATCAACTCCATCAAGAAATTAATAGGTGTACCATTCTTCTTGCAACTCCAACAATAAAAACTATTTGTGTTGTCATAGATACTAAAGCTTGGTTTCTGATCCTTATGAAAAGGACAGGGTATATTACCACGCTTACGAGTTGTATCTACACCAGCAAAATCTCTAATAACATCCCTAATCGGGACAGCATTACCAACATCATAAATGCTTGCCATTCATATTACCTCCTTCAGTAATAGCTTCAATATAAGGTGTGATATCAATACCTTCATGCTTCATAACTGTATCAGCAAGTAATGTATACATGTCAGATATCATTGCATATACATGAGTCATGCTTTCTATTTGCCTAACAAGTATAGCATTCTTATATGACTGCCAACCAAATGCAAAAGCAATCATCACAACAAGTAATACAAGAAAACCTAATAGAGTTTCCATTATTTATCACCTCTCACTGGAATGTTATCTAACATCTGACTATCTGATTCAGTTAAGAAATCTTTAAATCTACGATAGATAGCCATACGTAATCCAAGATCTAACACACCTATCTCCTGAACCTTCTCAGTATCAAGGACAGTAGGTTTGTTACATTGAACCCATGAATCTTTGTCAAGAAACTTGACACGATGATTAGGTAATGCATAAGAATATTTATCTAAGAACAAAGGCTTCGAAGTAATCTTCAAGCCAACAACATTTTGTTTATAGTGGATATCTTTATCACGTTCATCCATATAAACCAGAACAAACAAACCAAGAGAGGTAGTACCCTGAATGTCAGGGTACATACCTTTAACGATTGAGAACGGTGCTATTTTATTGTACATCTTTATCTTCTCCGATCATTTTTTGTACAACTTCTGCTATAAAAGTCTTATCATCAAGCTCAATACCAGTGTTTTTATCTACTTTATGATGCTTAAAGATAGGTGTAAACATATTACCAATACCAGCTTGCTTACTGAAGTAACCAAACTCTACTGAACTAAACTCAGGGAGTTCAGAGTTACGAGTAAGCTTGTTACGATAAAATAAATAGTGATCTTGAATCAATGCAGGGTGTATAATACGCTGAGTTAAACAGATATATTTAACGTAATCTCTTCCAGCGTTAACACCAAATGCAAATGAATCCGTAGGTGGATAGGTAGGATACACTTGTGCACCATTACCTTCCAACATTAAACGAATCGAAGCAGCAATAAGCTCTACGTTTTGTCCCATTATTCTTCATCTCCTTTCTTTGTAAGTTTATCTAACATAGTGTCATAGATCTTAGATGCTTGATCAAAGAAATTGTTTGGATCAGCATCAGGATTAGACGCTATTGTTTCATTAAGCATGTCAGTTAAAGACTTCGTACCACGTACACCACCACTAGCTGACGCTTGCTTTGCTGTAGTAGGTGAATGCTTTAACCCAGTAATACGATCAAACATCTCTTCTGCTTCAATGAGTTCACCACTGTTCATGAACAGAACCTTTTCAAGCTTAGTGATATCATTAGAGAAAGCATTCAAGATATTATTAATAGTTGAATCTGAATAGCTAGGTGAGTGGAATACACCACGTAAGATTTCAAACAATGGAGTTTTAATCTCACCCATATGTAACATTAAACCAAGCATGTCATTGATTCTTCTGAGTGTTAACTCAGGACGCTTTTGTGAATACATATTATCAGTACCATGGTGCTTCTCAATATATTCATCAAGCTTATAACAGAAACTAACATACTCTTTTGTCACCTTTATAGGTAACTTAAAGCGACTGCCTTGGTATGAAGCAACTTCATCAGGTGTAGGACCTGGTATAAAAAGTGGTAAGAATCTATCTTCGAATGCGAAGTTAAGCTGACCATTACCTTCATACCCTTCATTAGTTGCAGCGAAGATGATAGCATCACGATCAATCGTGTGTGTCTCACCTTGCCATACGATGTTTCTAAACGTACCATTAATCAATCCATTAAGTGCAGACTGAGTTGCACCTGGTGCAAGAGATGCTTCATCAAGCACACCAAGACCACCAGCTTTTAGTACCTTAAGGAAATTAGTCATGGATTGTATCCACAAACTATTACCTTCATCCGTTGCTTTAACTGTAATGACACCACCAACAGTCTCAGCTTCCATTCTATTATCACAGACAAGTGTTGCATAAGGTAAATCAAAATGCTTAGCGATTGCCTCTGCTGTTGTTGTCTTACCACCACCAGCTGGACCAAAGAGTAATACATTCTTATAGTAATTAATAGGTGATACAAACTCCAAGTACTTTAAGATAAGTTGAAACTTATTATTCAGTAACTTAGACTTGTAAAGATCATTATCAATCGGTGCACGATATACAGAAAGATTGCTTTGATCAAGGAAAGGAGAAGACCATGCCTTCTTAGAGTCATAAACTCTCTTAGATAAACCTTTGTGTGCTGACTTAGTAATATCAGTCATCACTAGATTAGGATTGTTTGCTATGTTAGCAACATAATCACTAAGCACAACACCTTTGATATCTATTGCAGTATATGTGAAAGGAATTAAACCTTTCTTTAACATAAGCTTAGAGATATCCTCTTCAATCACCATGTTAATTACAGGTGACACAGGACATACGCTTGTGGTTGCTGTAATATTACCAAAGATTGCAGTTAAATATTTAAGTATCTCAGATGTAAGATTAGGTTTGCTTGTAGTAATAAACTCTATCTTACCATTAGTAAGGAAACGAAAGATGCAGAATTGCCATCCTTCGTTTGCGTTTTGAAAAACAAGGACTATCTCATCCTTGTTGGTGCGAAATAACTTAGCGTTCATTTGTTATCCTCCTTATTTTTTGTCCGCTTTAAAGCTTTCTTTAATTAACTCTGTCTTATTGACAGTGAGTACACCATCAGCAACTAATTTATCTTGAGCTGCTTGGTCAAGCTTCTTGATAGACGTGCGATCTAATGAATAGATAACAGTCTCTTTCATACTACCTAAAGTAGGATGATCTTTCAATAGCTCTTCATTTGTTGCATACTTAGCACCAAGATTAATACTAACTGTTTCATTAACTTCAAATACATACTTTGAACCATTGATCTCAACCACTGCTTTATCGCAGTCTAAATCTTTTAAGTTATTAACAGTAACAACTTCATCAAGCTTTTGATTAGCTGTGTCAATTAATTCAGTGAAGCTACGTAGTGCTTCTTTAAGAATTGCACGAGCCGATAATGCATCTTCGATGTTATCAACAGCGAGAGCACCATCCATAATTTTACCTGCTAATCCCACAGGATTAACCTCATTAAGTTTACCTACTACCTTAGTTACTTTAGCCATGATCTGTAATTCCTCCTTATATTTTATTTTTCATGAATGTTTTTGATAACAATTCACGTAAATCTTTGGCTATGTTGAGACGGATATCTTGTATCGTCTCATAATTCTTATGTTCACAATGCTTAAACAATCTATCAAAGTTACTAAGACAGTAACTCTCAAGACGTAAACCAATACCAATAACAAGGACACCTTGTCTTTGCATACCCATAATAAGATCAGATGTCTCTCCTAAACTACTTGTTGCACCATCAGTAAAGATAAGCAAACACTTATCCTTATGAGGCTTAACCTTAAAAGCATTGTAAAAATAGGATATACTCTCAAACATATTAGTACCACCACCAAGGGTATGGTATGCCTGTTTGATCTGAGCATTCATGTGTTCAAGATCAATTCTATCATTATAATCTTTGACCTTAAGAGCTACGTCATCGAAGACAAGCATCTCTGTCTTAGCTTTAACACGCTCAAGTGAATCCATTAAACCAATAGTGATATCACTCAAGACATCATACATCGTAGCACTACCTGCAACCTGATCTGACATAGATCCACTAGCATCAAGCACAATACCACAGAACAAATCCATATCACGCTTAGGTTCAAAGCGTTGACGGAATACATTCTTAGAATAGTTAGTTCTAAATGCATCAGCATTATTAAACTTACCAGTCGGTTGATAATACACCGTCTTATTAAATGTGAATGCTTGAATGCGTTTGAATTCTTGTAAGAAGAATCTATGAACATCAGTTGCGAAGTTAGTGAGTGGATACTTACAATTATTGTCACCATAACGACGGATACCATTAGCTACCATAGTTCTATCCAAAGCATTCTTATCTTTGAATACAGATTGATCAGCTTCACCTTCAGAATCTGTAAGATCTTTTTGTGATAGCTCATCTACAATATCCTTGAGATAATCCATGACATCTTCTGGTGTATAATCATCAGGTGTTTCTCCACCACCAGTTTCACTACCAATACCAGTACCTTTCTGATCGGTATCTGAATCTTCTGATTCTTCTCCATCTTCAGTAGGATCTGATTTACTAAATGATGATGCCTTATCATCCTCACTATCGGAGTCTTCATCTTCAGAATTAGCTTCAGAATCTTTAGAATCACCTTCATCATCTGAACCACCAGCACCTTGAGCAGGTACAGGCATACCTTCTTGATCCTCAGCGTCTTCATCTTCATCCTCAAGATCAGGATCAATATCAAACTCAACTTCAACCTCATCATAGTCATCAGGATTTATCTCTTCTTCAGGCTGATTAGATTGTGGCTGAGGTTTATTAGTGACTGTAATCTTAAGCTTCTTCTTCATCTCTTGCTTAGTCTCATCGAACAAAGCATCAAGAAGTTTATCAGCAAACTGTAATGTATGACGCATACGTTCCTCATCATCATCAATATAATAGATGCTTAAGAACTCATTGATTAATTCTTCAGGTATCTTAACAGCGTCAGGCTTTTCAATCATACGATTGTAAGATAGAAGCACTAAGTAAAACAGCATAGACTTAACGTCATGCTCAGGCTTCTTACTAAACTCTTCCACTGCATGCATACCTTGAGCAATAGTCTCAACATAAGTAAGACATTCATTTATAAAGGCACCAGGATAATCCTGGCGTCCTTTGTTTTGAATGAATGCATCATCTACTACGTTAACAACCCAAAGATACCACCACATAGGTGACTTGATGCCAAGTTCTTTGGCTAATTCCTCAGCCCTTGATGCAGGCGGAGTGTGCTTAACATGTAAGCATTCATGTAATGCAAGACCACAAGCAAACTTATAATAAAATTCAAAACGCTTTTTGTAATCCAATTTTTGAATCACGCTATAAAAAGGTTCAAGTAATAAAGCAATACCCTCACTATTAAGTGCGATGGTTTTACTTGCATGATTCATGTATGCAGGGTAACCTTTAGTTCCATAGATAAACTTATACCCTGATACAAGTGAGAGAACGAAACCTTCAATATCATAGCGATGCTGTTGTAACTGATAAGATATATCTGCTATGACCTGAGGATTCGGTTGCTTTTGTGCAGTTCCCATAGTTATTCCTCCTTCCGTGGGACATAATCTGGAATGTCATACTCTATCATACATTCCTTAATGTAATCCTTTAAATCTTGTTTCGTATAGAACCCACTTTGAATAAGTTCTTTTGCAGATGAGATTGGAAAATTGTAAGAACTCATATCAAAGCGTTCCTTTGGATACTCTTTAAGCTTATATATATCCAAGTGTGTACTAAGCAAGAGTTTCTTTAATTTATCTACTTGCTCTACAAGTTGTTTGTTTTCAAACTTGTACTCAAAATTCTGTTCTACTATCTGCGTGTAGAACTTTAAGAAATCCATGTCAATCATGTTTATTTCACCTCCATTTCTTTTTGTATATAATCAGATATCTCACTATCAGGTAGAGCTGTCCAACCACAAGTTGTTTTAATATAATATATACCATGTAAGTATCTGATGCTAACCTTATCAATAAGCACAGGTTTAGATACTTCAGTGATGGTATGCTTCTTAGATAAATAAGAAGTACCACGTACATCATAAGGTACCATCCTATTATCAAATCCAGAATATTTCCATACTTCACGACCGATAACATGTCTTAGAGTGCTTCTGTTTTTAGCATAGTAAATACCCCTCTGAATAAACAGAGAGGCTTTACCAAACATTACACTGATCTTAAGATTTTCTACAAGGAAATAAGTCATTGTTTGAACACCACTGTACGCACACCATAGGTAGTGCCATCAATCTTAACATTGAAGCAGTTGTTATTCACCCATGTAACAGATACATCAACAACTTCAAGGCGAGATGCAAGCAGCTTCTGAAGCTGACATGCTACCTTAAGATGAGCAGAGGATGGTTCAAAGAAATCCTCTCGTTCTAACTTTGTGCTGATATAATAATCAACCAAAGCAAAACCAAAATATTTTTCAATGATAGTTGTAATTTTGTTTGTCATTAGTAACGTCCTTTCATTAAACGTTCTGCTTCTTCCTCAACTGAGGTCGAAGACAATCTCTTGATCAACTCTTCACGAACTTTATTCCTAAAGTCTTTAAATGTATCATCACTCTCCATCAAAGTAGTGATAAGCGTAGGTATAAAGCCCTCAATGTATTCACGGATACGCAAACGATAAGTGTATTCACTCTGAAGCGTTTCCTTAATTACGTTCTTAATTATACTAAATCCTTTAGTTTCGTCCATTAAACCATCCATAAACTCTTTATCATTAAGGACCTTCTGAGTTAAAGATGCTGTGCGTTCAACAATATCTTCTCTGAATGCACCAAATAATTTCTCTGCCTTACTACTCTTATCATAGATAGCACGATGAAAACTTTTGCCAACAAAATCATTTATATATCCTCTAAGACTTTCTTCTATAATCTTAGGATTGTTAAGCATATACTCTTGAATTGCTTGCTCTTTGTCAGAATCTATAAGAAATTTCTTTACATCAAACTTTTGTAATTTAGCCATATTATTTTTCTCCTTTCAATTTTCTTCTTTTGTCGTGTTTTCTTTTAATTAGGTCACCAATAACACCGATAATTAACGGTGGACAAATGATGATAAAAAGAAAAATCACTTTATTAATAACCCTTTTAGGTAAAAGTGTAAATATCATTATTAAAATCCAATTCAACAAAATATAAATAATTAAAATCGTTTCAAGTGTTGTCATTTTACTTCTCCTTCTCTTAATCTCTTACCAAAATCATGATCAACTTCACGGTGTGCTACTACCATCCACTGTCTACCCTCTGCATCAGTAACAATATTGTTAGGTGCATTAGGATTAAGACGTGCATAGATGGTAGGTGCAGAAATCTGTAAGAACTCAGCTGCTGCATACACACTAGGCATAGGCATGCTCTCTTCTCCTTCAAAGACAGGGATTAGAGTTAACTGATGATCAAGAATTTCTTCGAATCTAAACTCAGGTTTAGGTGTACGTTTAATCTGACCACGTACAGTATATGGTGACCACTTATCAATATGATTAGATTCATGGAATGGATCACTCATAGATCTCTTAATGTATCGTGTTGATACATGACAAATCTTAGATGCTTGTTCAAGCGTCTCAAATAAGCGTTGCTTACCATCCGATAAACGGATAGCTTTAATCTTCCGATTTTTTGTATAGCTCATACTATACCTCCTTTTTAATTTCTTTTAATATAAAATCTGTTGAATCAAGTACTTCTTTGTCTTGAAAGACTTGAAAGACATGCTCAATACCAGCGATTGTGACATCAGTAGTCTTACTGATATACTCTTGAATAGATTTTATGACCTGCTTAGCTGCATAATCAGGTACAAAATACTGACAAATAGGTTCCATGTCTTGATACACAGTAACCTCTATTAAATTTTCAAACGTTTGAACACCATAGATAGTATATGCAAAATCATCTTTTGTAAACTGTCTGACTATCATATATCATCCTCTCCTTCTTCCTTAATTTTAATAGTAATATTAGAAATACTACATTGCTTGATAAACTTTAAACCAATAACAGGATCTGTCTCACGCATAGCTTCTTCAGTGATTGATAACTCACAATCTTTAACAAGCTTGATTGTTTCAATCGTCTTTAATGTAATAGGTTTGGTACGAGTACCACTAAAGCAATCTTTCATTTTTATACCTCCTTTATTCCTTTTATAATCTCTTTTTTATCTCTACCCTTAAACTTATACCTAAAACATCTCATAATTCAGTACAGGCTAATTTTGACGCCTTAAAATCGTTGATTAGAGCACGAAGTTCTCTTCTATCCTTTGCAATATAAGAGGGCATCACTATATTAATACTGACAGACTTATTGCGTATGTCTTTTTCAGTACCTTCTACAAAATACACAGTGATCTCACGAGACCACCACCTCTTAAAGCAAGCAACCCCAAGGTTGTCTTTAAGATAAAAAGTTTTCCAAATTTTCATATGTTCCTCCTTAGAACGGTGCAACTTTTATCGTTGCGTTATTATTTTTATCGTTCTCATACTGCTCAAGATCTAAGATTAACTGAATTAATTGTTCTTTAACATAATCTAAAGTTCTCACTTCAAAAAAGCCTTTGCCTTTAAGCCTGCCAGGTGCAGTATCATGTTGCTTAAGCATGTCCTTAATAGCACCATAAGCGTGTGTACCTTCCCAGTACTCCTTATATTTATCTAGTGCATATACATCAGGGTAATCCTGTTCATGATTAAAGCGAACAGCAAAGTACCACATCCTCGTATAAGAGGTACGAAATGTTGCAACCTGATGTGTGGTATGTGAAATCCCACCAAGAACAAACGTACTGATAGCACTAGCATCTTGTCTATATGCAGGGTGATTCTCACGCACACCTACATAGCCAACACGATAGCCATCAAGCCCTAGCTCCACCACACAGTGATACTTATTATGTATTGTTTCTGTATACTCAACGAGTGGTGGTTCATGATACTCACGCTCACTAGGTCTGACCATGATTGGTTCAAGCTGAGTCCATGTAACAGGGAATGATTTAAGATCATCCACCAGTAGTGGTTTGACTGTACTCTGTGCTACTTTATTCATACGTACAGCATACTCAGAAAGCATAATAGGTAACCAATGCATAGCCTTATAATCATTAATAATTTGATTAAGATCTTTTTGCAATAGCTTAATGATATAATCTAGATGAACATCTGTTAGATCAGTGACCTTACTTGGCACACCATTAATATCAGTCCATATATAATTTATATAACGATCTTGCATAAGCTTACCAGCGATAGGATCTGGATTAATGTAATCAGGATTCATAATTTTTCACCTCCTTCCTTTGAATCTGTTTTGTTTTAATCTAGATAAAGTCATAGCACTAACCTTATCTCTTGTACGACCTGGTGATCCAGGCACAAACCGTGTTGACTGTCCTTTATCTATTAAGTTAACAGTCACACACTTCTCTTGAAGCTTCTCACGCATAAGATCACGATAAGATTCATTCGTAGCCTTAGCATTGTGAGCCCATCCTGCTTTCTCATGTGCTTGTTTAGACGTCATGTGGTGCGAATAATAAAAATGCAGACCTAATTTACGGAACGCCTTCCCACAGAAGGGACAAATGCAATCGCCATTAGGTGCATAAGTAATCTCACCATACTTAGGTAAGTCATAGACATCTTTATCCTCCATGATAAAGTAACGATAACAAACCTGACAATAGCCTTGCATATTACTAGGTGCAGGTTTACCACAGAACTTACACTTGTGTTTCATAGTTTCACCTCCTTCCTTACGCTTCTTAGCCACATCACTTCACCTCCACTGCTTTGAAGTCACTAAAAATTGTCTTAGACTGTGCACGTAAGACACGCTTCAAATCCGTAGGACTTAAAGCATAAGCCGTATGAATTGTGCCACCATTTTGATACCAATACTTCTTAAGATAATCTCTGAACACATAGATATATCCTAAAAGTTTAGCCGCACCTGAATGTGGATAGTAATTAGAACCTTTTGACCATGATTTATAATCAGCCATGGTTAAGTTTCTAATCGGATCACTCACATCCCATGTTACAAACTTATAGAAGAATATCTTCTTAAGTTTCTTATCTCTCATTGTTATTCACCTCCTTCTTCAGCTTACCCTACTACTTTGGATTTGTAGGTGTAGCTTTACATCCAAGCCGTTAGGCTCAGACGCCATCAGCTTTATAAGTGTTGATGTTTAAGTATGATTAAATATTCCAAAGGTATAAAACATCTTGAGATGTAGTAACCTTCATGATCTATAGTGAACAGACCAGTTGTTTGAGAGAATCTAGTCATGTCCATCACATATAAGATATCACCATATTTAAGAGCGATAGATAAATCTGTAGTAAAGAACGTGCCAGCAACTAGACCATCGTCTAGCAGCTTAGCATTCGTACCATGAAATAGATAGCTCATAAGCTTTCCTCCTTTAGTATACTATATTTTTATATGTATGTCAACGCTTACTTACGTTAATTGTGTAACATAAGTTTGCGTGATACTCATAAACATTTATACATGCTTAACGTAACCTTGCAACAAAGTGTTGATATTTGTAACGAATGCGTTAAGCAAAACCAGAAAACTTTTCCCGAGCAAAATGCACCAAGTGCCATATATACGTTAACTGATTGTATAATCCAAACAATGTATTTGCGTTAAATTTAACGGTAACCTACTGCATGGTTAACGTGGTATGCGTTGTTGCATGCATCTTAAATTGACTGTAAAAAAGTCAGAAGTAAGGTTGCGTTAACCGAAGTGACTAATATGCGTTAACTCTTTACGCACATATACGTTGTTGCCATAAGGTTAAATCGAAAAACGGCTGTGGGAAAAGTTTTTTTCCACCACTTTAACGTAACTTGACACCTCAGTGTTGATAGGATAATTTATATTAGTAACATATGGTTGCGTTAAGAGTGCTTAATCAAACTTTTTGGCACACACACACAACACACACTAAACACTAAGGTAAACTACCCTATACTACTGATGACCTACCCGCTAGAGCTACCTATTTATTAGTAGAAGTAGAGGAGAAGGAGTCGATGCGAGATAGAATCGCACGACGTGTGGCATAAAAGCCACGGTTGAAAGGTTGGTCGTTAATAGCGAACTGTACCCAGTCTAACATCTGCTTCAAAGTGTCGACGTCAGTCACTTGCTTGTAGTGATCACGCACGACTTGAACAGAACCAGAGTTCCCGAATCTCATGTAGCCAGAGTTAATCGCTCTGACCAATTCATTAAAACTTAATACGTTTGTTGTTCTCATGTTATCCTCCTTATAGATGTGGTCAGCAAGAGTTATATCTTGTACTGCCTAAGAACATTGGAGAATTTATAGTTCTCCTAAGAATTTTCCAGAAATATTTATTCTGAAAGATTCTGAGCAGAATTATAAAAACTGATTCAGTTTTGTGAATAGTAATCGAAAGCACTACTGATTTTATAAAACCAGTTAACACCTCACCAATTTAGTAGGCACGACTTGTTACACGGCTGTATCACGACTATCACTTGTCTAGCCATAAACCAGGGGACGTCTCGGTAAGATCTGAACAGGCGAATATCATCCAGTTGTTCAGTGAAACTTTCTCGCTTGTTTCTATCGACGTGCTGGTCTTTATCTTCCGCTCAATCAGACAATACGTTCAGACGCCACTAGGGCTTAGTCGAAAATCAAATGCGGAGTAAGAGGATGAGGATGTAATTATATAGAAGTAATATTAGTATATAGTATATTAGTATTAGTATATTAGTTAGGAGGGAGGGGGGTAGGTAGTAGGTAGTAGGTAGTGAGTGTTAGGTAAGTAGGAAGTTAGTGTTATTGAAGTGTTAGGAGGAAGACCACCCCCTATCAACAACTACTACTACTACATTATTTATTATATTAATATGGGAACTACTACTACTACTACATTATATTATCAACACAACCCACCCAAATTTCAGTTTTTATGGTTTCACTTTGTTCACCTTTTAATCACACCTTTAATCACACCTTTTAATCACCCCCGCCTATGAAATACACGCTAAGGCGTATGTATGATGCCTACGGCTCGGGGTGGGGAAATTACTTGGGGGTATGCCTAGCAGGAAAAATTTTGTCACCCTTTTTAATCACGCCTTTCTGTGCTATAATAAAGGAGAAATAATGTGGAGGTAAAATAAGATGAATGAAACGTATGATGATGTCCTGACTTCGGGATGGCAGAAAGATCCAGACGCTGCACGTGATGAGAATCCATGGCAGCTTGATGATGGTGAAGCCAAAGCCAAAGAGGAAGGATCCATTGAATACGCTTCAGGCATAGTCCGAGTGAGCGACAGCCCAAATCTGATTGAACCAAATCCTACAGAACAGAAGACTTCAAAGAGTCTTTATGAGCGTACACTAGGCGTCACTAAATATGACGAGCTACGCTCAAGAATTGGTCTGCAGGAAGGGCAATCGTTTACGGATTATTATAACGGTCAAGGTTATGTGCCTGAGGGTTATGAGATGGATGCCAAACTTTTATTGGCAGAGGAAAAACGTAAAGGGTTGTTCGCTGAGTATCAGTCGGGTAACATGGGTTACTCCACGTTCCTGTACAAAGCCTACGGCAAAGATTTATTGAAAGCAGAGGGGCATGATTTATCATCGTCTCTTTATTGGTATCAACGCTATCGCAATGGCGAGTACGGCAATGTTACGGATAATGCCGTTTATATGGAGCGTATTTTAAAAGATGCTGAAGACTTAATGGAAGCAGACGACTGGTGGAAGATTTCTAACTCCATGCGTATGGAGGACTTGGGATCAGAATACGTTACAGGTGAAGAACTATCGGCTACGCAAGTGCGTGACCTTTTTAGTGATGAGTTCGAAGCATTAGATGAGTTCTACGAATCATCAGAGAAAATCGTTAAGTATTACCGTGCGGGATATCTACAAGGCTTTGAGCCTGTCATCTGGGGAGAACGTGAGGATGGCTCACGCTATGCAAAATATTATTACCATACCGACGGTAAGCTTTATGCTATTGAAGATACGGACGCAGAGGGTAATCATAAAGCCACTGCTCACTATAATGATGACGGATCTCTTAACCGCATTACCCTTGCGGGTTCTGGGTTCGGTGAAGTTACACAATCATTCTTAAAAGGATTTACAGGACTGTTCACAGGACTCATTGAGTTCGGTGGCATGCTTGGTGGTGGCGTCGTCGATCTCTATGAAGGGATTGCTGGAGATGGCTGGGCGTTTGATAAAGTCGCTGAAACCTCTGCATCGATTCAACAATGGATCAATCAGGATACGTTCTTGTTTGGTGACAATGAGTACGTCGTCGACTCAGGACTTAAAACTTCAGACGGTGATATCAACTGGATGCGTATTGGTAAGGGCGTGGGCTCTGCTGCAGGTACGATCGCTGCAATGCTTGCTACTGCTGGGCTTTCTAAAGTTGGTTCGTCGATGGGAGCTGCTGCAGGTACACTTGCCAAAGCTGCTGCAACTACTGGTAAGGTTGCTAAAGCAAAAGCAATCGCTGGGTGGGCAGCTAAGAAAGGTACCGCTGGGCTACTAAAGACTGCTGGTACACTAACAGGTCTTACCAATGGTGCACCGCTAGGCGTCAGATTTGCAACCGCTCAATCCGTTGCTGTGATTGCAGCAAAAGACTTCTTACAAACAGCCTCTTCACTTGAGCTTAATAAAGAAAGACTTGGCATGACAGATAGTGAAATCGTTTCAGAAACATTTAAGATGACTGCAGTCAATGCTGCTGTGTCCATGGCGTTCCGCTCTGTGTTGGACCAAGCTGCTACCTCACGCTGGGCATTCTATGCTGAAAAAATACATAAAGGCAACGAGGTCGCTAATCGCTTGCAAGCGAGTGGACAGTTCAATAGTAAGTTCGCTAACGCTATTACAAACTGGATGGTTAAATATCCTAGGATGTCTGTTGCTGTAAACACTGGCTTCGATATCTTCGAGAATATATTCACTGCTTATAACCAAGCCTCTGTCTCACAAAGTGGAGAGATGTTCAACAAAGAAGCATGGGATTCGTTCATTACAAACCCTCAAGTCCTTGCGTTCAACGTATGGGCTGGGATCAGCACAGCTAAAGGTGGCTTTGGTAAAGACAATGAAGGCATGGAAACAGACTCTATCCTTAGACACTTAGGTGACCTTACAAAAACAGATGCTGAGATCCGTGCTGTATTTAAAGAACAGATGCTTAAAGGTACGCCTGAACAAACAGCTGCTTGGAAAGCTGTCCAAGATAAATATGTTGCAGACGTCAATGCGGGTGCTGATACATTTGCTGGTCTCACAACTGCAATGATCAATCTACATAATGGCATGCAAACAGATGACATGTCTTTCGTTAGAGATATTGTCACTAAACAAATTAAATCAAGCGTCCAGGCTGAGAAACTAATTCAAGCACAGATCGCTTATCAACATTACAATGCAATCGTGGATGCTACTAGAATTACTGGCGAGGGTATCTTCAAAGGTAAGCTTGGTGCATTCATCCATAAGAAACGTGAGTTCATTAAAGATTCTTATACTGCAACTTTAGAAGAGATGGGCATGAAGATTAATAAGAGTGTTAATACAACGATTAGACAAGTCTCAAGTAACCTTATAGAAAACTATGCACACTTGTTCGATGAAGATGAGAAGCTTCAAGCCGTGATGGAGAAATTCCAAGTCACTGGTGTTCAAGATGAAATTGTTGAGATTGATGGTAAGTATCAATTCAAGAGTGGTGGCAAAGAATGGTCCACATTAGATAAAACTAAAATAACAGAACAAGAGATAACAGCTCTTAAGAATGCAGGGTTCACTATTGAAGACTTAAGAGATGGATACTTTATTAAACTTGATGGATTTGGTACAGATGCTCAAGGCACTGAAGAATTTAAGACGATGCTTGCTGCTCTTAAAACATTTATTGATATTTCAAATGCAGAGGCAGATGGAGCTAATGTTCCTCGCTTAATTTATAGCTTAAACCCAGAGAATACATTAGCGTTCATTCCTTCACTTAAAGGTTCTACTTATGCAGCAACGGTTGGACTTGCTTCCACTGGTCGTGCAGTGCAAATATTATATAAGCTTCGCTATGCAAAAGAGATTGACGATACCGTTCAAGCAATTAAAATGTTCCACTCATTATTTAGTAATGATGAAGAACTTGAATTTAAAGATGTCAAAGCTGTTGATGTTGTAGGTACAGTAAGTAAGCTTTATGAATCTGGATTCATTACAGAAAAAGATGCTCTTCGTATTCTTAAGCGTTTAGATATTGATCATAACCAAGAAGACGTCGATCCAAAACTTAAACGTAAACTTCCTTCAGACCTTATGGACAATTCCAATTTTGTGAATTACAAAGAGGGTGTACGTATTGTTGATGAGATGAATGAGATTCTAAAGAAACCTTCAGACAAACGCACACAAACGGAGGTGACTTCACTCAAGAGGCTCTTCGGTGAGTACAATGAACTAGACCAAGCGACAAAGACAAAGCTAATTCGAGATGAAGTGGTTAATCCAACTACAATTACTGCTTTAGCTAACTGGGTTAGAGAAAACCCAAAAACAGCTCTGGACTTGATAAAGCTCTTAACAAAAAAGGTAAGTTCACAATCTTCAAACGCTGGTACAACTGATTACGTAATCCGTTATATCGCTAGACTATTGGGAGCAGACCCAGAAGTTAGAGTGCCTACTCCAGAGGAGAGAATGACAATACTCAAAGGTAGAACTAAGAGTGCTCCTATTCAATCCTTGTTAAGTTCAGAGACATTCGAAGTGAATGGTGGAGAGGTCCGTAACATATATACTGCAACACGTCAAGACTTTATGGATTATTATAAACGTGTAGAGCCTACATTATCTAATTCTAATGCAGCACAACGTGCAAACATTACTATGAAGCTACTCCGTGAGTATCAGCATGATCTTATTACACAGCGTGCAAGACACTATGGGGAATCACCAGAGTCTTTTTATCGTAGAGTTCAAGCAGATCTTGGTGGTGATATAACAAAGAGTGATGAAGACATTATGGATGAAATCTATAATAGCCGCCATGGAATCAATTTACTTGAACGTCTTGATAAAGATTATAATGTTAGACCTCTTGAAGATCGCATGCGTAGAGGTGCTGAGTATATCTCAAGACTTAAAGATGGTACCATTGTCAAAGGTGGTACTGGGAGAGTCTATATTGATGTGGCTGAACTTGTAGGTAGTAGGACTAAGCAACTATTAGCTAGTCTTAATCAACCTCATATTGCTAAAACTGTTAATGATGCAAAAACAGAGGATGCAAAATATAAAATTATCTTTGGTCCAGACTATCGTAAAGCTGTTGCTGAACTAGCTGCGGAGCATTTGGCGTTAGAACTAATTCGTATCGAGTACCCTAGTGGTACAGCATCTTTTAATATTAAAAACAGACAGGACTTAGGTAACCTTATTCGCATGCTAAATGTTTTAAACTATGATGTGGTAGAGTTACGCAATAACAAAACAAGTAATATACCTGGTATTTATTATAAGTCAGAGCTTCAAGAAGATGCTGCTCTATCTTTTAGTGTGCCTAAAGCTGCTCTAAACACAATCATTGCTAAACTTAAATCAGAGTATGGATATGGTGCTACAACTATGTCATCCGACCAGATTACAAATTCACAACGTCGCATCTTAGACCATACGATTGGTATGCACAAAATATTTGGTGGGTTAACTTATATTAATGATGATACTAAGATCAACCCAAAACAAATTATCTACAATAGTACTAACCCACGTGATTTAAAGGAGGGTTCTTTTGAGATACTCGCACTAATCTCTGCAATCGATAACCTAAATCATAAGCAGGGTAAACTTGCTGGTCAGTTAATTAAGTTATCTTTACAAAGTATGAATGGTGTTGGTATTACAGTACCTAAAGATAAAACACTAAGACAGTATGATATCTTACTTAATGTCATTGATACATTAGATGACTATAGAAAAGATCCACAAAAAGCTGTGGTTAAGTTTGCTCTAACAAGCAAAGAAGCAAACCTATTTAATAAGAACAGCCCAATCTGGCAAGTCAGTAGAACACATGAGCGTATTGATAATAAGTTTGAGTATACTCTTGAACCTAAGACTGGTATCACAGATGTTAAGTCTGCTGCATTAGCCTATCTTAAAACAGGAGAAGTTAATCTAAACTATATCATTCCAACATATGATGTTGATATGAATGGTCAGGTAAAGAACTATGCAATGGGTAGTTTGAATACCAGTCAACAGACTGTTAACTATGGACCATTTGCTTATGTTGCAGCGAAGCTAGGCAACCGATTTACAGTTCAAGAATTAGTTGATACCTTTAGTACAACTAAGTTTAACTTAAGTTATAACATTGACCTATCTCCAGAGGATGCACTTAAGTATTTCCAAGACAAGTATGTTAAGGATATTTTAAATAATCATAAGGGCTTACCTAAAGAAGTTAAGGACAATATCTATTACACGATGATGTACAACGCATTGGTTGCACAGAAAAAACTTTCCGATACAATCTATGCTAACCTTATGTCCAAACCTGATGCACTTATGGCAGTTGTTGGTAGCTATGAAGCACGTACTGTATTAGGACAAGAATTTAATAAGCTTGTTGCAAAAGATACAGAGCCTAATGATGCAGACTTTGAAGCAATCGCCTTAAGACTTAAAGAGCATATGGCTATTAATCCTCATGAGCACACAGATCCTCATGATGCTATTAAGTACAGAACAGAACGCATCTCTACTTCATCAGAATATATCACAGGTATCCAAGGTAAAGCTTTCTATGGAAAGAACACGATACCAACATTAACTGGTGCAGATGTTAAGATGTTGTTTGATATGATTGATACACATCGCTCTGCTCTTACTGTAACCAACACGTTTGTTGAACCTAAGTTTGAGCACAAGCTATTAAGTATTCTTAATCATGCAAACTCTGAAGCTGAAGGTAAGATTAATTTATTTATTGATTCCTTATTTAGTTTTACCCCTGATGAACAGGAGATATTATTAAGCACATTAGAACCATTACTCTCCAAAAAAGATTATGACTTACTTAAAAGTAAGCTTGACATTATTAAAAATGAGAGTGATGTGTTTAGTGCTACAGATATTCCAGGACCTGAAGGTGAAAAGCTTGCAACAGGTACAACCTTTGAAAGACCAGCAACGATTGAATTAAGTACAGGTGCTATCGTCACGAATACAATGGACCTTGCTGCACAAGAAAACTTTAACCGCATGCTTGCTTATATTGAAGGAAGCTTTAAATATAATCATGGTAAGGTTGAGTATAAGCTTTCTGATATTGAGTCTATAGAAAATAAGAATAGAGAATATATTCTTATGCAGAACCTTGCAAAGCTTTTGGGTGTAGAGATTATTCCAGGTGTTACAAGAGAAGCAAGTATACTGATTAAAAATATGGAACTCAATGATAACATGGGTAACTTTGTTGAATCTGTTTCTAGATTATCTGAAGCTCTCATGGGTATGGAATTTAGTGGTAAGAGGTTATCACAAGATAAAGCAACCAAGCTAGCCTTGGCTATTTACCTACGCTCTACAGGTATGGATTTCCAAAGTGAGTGGAGTAAATATTTATTTGTTGATATGTCTACAGGAGATATCGTTGATACAGCTCAACGTATGATTGGCGATAGAGAACTGAATGATTTATTCAGAACAGCTAGTAAATACTTTGAAGATTTGGATAAAGATAACATTGTTGTATTTGATCTTGATAAAAATATGATGAGTGATTCCACAGCTTTAGCTGGCGGACGCTTAAGTTATATTGAATTAAATTCTAGTAACAAGGATCCATTGATTACAGCCTTTGTTAAAAATGCTTTGGATCAATGGGATAATAATAATTATTATAGGCTTGAAAACCCAGACATCATTACAGATATGGATAAGATCGCATACATATACGCACATACGCCTACTATTAAAGATAGAAAGGATTATGTAATTGATGGTCTAACCAAGATGGGTGTTCCAACAGATGTTGCAACGAAATTCTTCTACAGCTATTATGATCTTCAATCTTCTAAGAGAGACAACAACAAGAACATTCAGATCTTATTTAACACTTATGGATTAATGGAGAACTATACAGACAACCAAAGAGCTAAGATGCATCGTCAGATGAAGAAGATGAATGAAATACTCAAGTATCATATCACTTCAGAAGCAATACCATCAGTCGTGCATCATGCAATGAAAGAAAAGGTTTCACATCAAGGTTCTACATTTACACGCATTGTTAATGCCATGATGTTTGGTGATGCTGATGAGGCTCCTAAACTTATGCTCTCTTTATTTAATGGTTACAAAGAAAAGCATGAAGCCTTAATGAATCGTAAGCTTGGTGTAGAAACTGCTTTAAAGAGTGGTCAACTTTCACAAGCTCAGATGGAGCAAGAGTTATTAAATCTTATTGCTGAGTCTTCAGAACTTTATGTGATATATCCAATGAAGGATAGACAAACACAATTAGAAATTGAAAACAAACATATTGAAAATAGTGCAAAGATTAAAGGGTATGCCAAAGCTTTACAAGAAACCTTTAAAAGGATTGATCGTCTAAATGATTCCTATAACAGATTATCATCTGGAGGTCAATTAGATCCTGAATCTCCAGAGTTCAAGAAAAATTTCTTTAAACAATTAGTTAAGAATTATATATTCAATAGTGAAGAAGCTGCGGCATTATCCTTAGCTCTTACAAATACAGATGTGCAAGCACTTCTTGACTTTAAACAAAATGATCTACCTCTTAAAGTTACGATAGCCGATGGTAATACGGTTGACCTTACTAAAGCTATTAAGAAGACAGTCATCAGTTTTGATATTGAAAACTTCTATAATAATAATAGAAGCCCTATCTTCCAGATGGGTATTCATATTCAAAGAGCTGATGGCACTAGTGAATCAAAGGCAATCTATATTCCTGTTAGAGATACTAAAGGTAATATCATCACAGATGAAACTATGCTTACGCAAATGTTCCCAGAATTCTACCTAAAATATGGTAATGAGACTGGTATTCAAGATGCTCTTAAAAACTATCTTGCGTATTTCGAGGATGGTAAGAACATTGGTCTTGATATAGAAACAGAAATCAACAAGCTCCTTGGGAACGAAACAGATTACATTACTATAGGTTTTAATAGTAAAGGGCATGATAAGGATCTACTAATTGCTCAGGAGCTCCTTACAGAAAACTCTAAGCTCTTTATGTCTAATGGAAAAGAGATCCATGTAGATATCTTGAATGATGTAATGAATCAGATACAATCTGATATCACTATGTCAAACCGTAGAACATTACAAGATTTACTTAAACTAAATGGTCTCATAAGTAGTGGTGCACACGGTGCTGCTTCTGATGCCTTTGATACATATAGATTGCTTAAGTTTTATATAGATAAAGCGATTCCTTTAAACATGACCAGAGCAGATGCATTAGATGATATTGATAAACTTGGTCGACTTGTTTATGGTGAATCATTTAAGATTGAAGATCATATGGATTTGTTTGATGAAGAAATGCGACTAGACACAGATGATATGCCAAAACACATGCAAGATTGGATTGCTAATTACCGTGAAGGGTTCCAAGATTTAGATAATTTATACAGACAGCAAGAAGTTATCAACCGCATCAACTATATGTATGCACAACAAGAAAGTGAAATTAATAACAAAAAAGCACAGGAGTTTATCAACACACTACCTGGAGATACTGTTGAACTTATTTACAAGATGCAAAGAAAAGCCACTAGAGATAACTTTAGATATTTAATTTCATACCTTGGTCAACTTGTTATGCCTTCAAGTGAACCTAAACAATATAGAGACTTTACAGGTACAAAGAGTCAATTAGAGAATCTTGTTCGTGGTGATGCTATAAAAGATACAGATGGTAACATTATAGGTTATGAAAACAATGGTGTCCTTGATAAGGTTATTGATATTCTGTACACAGTATACAAAGATGATTTCACAAATGGCAGAGTGGATATTGCTAAAATCTTAAGCCAAGAACCAGAAAAAATTATTAAAGACATTAGTAATCATTATCGATACAAAGATGTTGTAAGTGAAGAAGGCTTTAATAGTTACAAAGCTAAAAACGAATCTAACTTCAAACCCATTGTCAATGTCATAAACAATGAGTTATTAAATAGTACTTACTATAGTAACATGAGATATGCAGAAGCACGTAAGACTGTGATCAATACATTAACCTATCGTATGGATCCTGTAATAGATCAGCTTACTAAAGATATTGATATCCCTGACGTCAGAGACTACATTCAAAGACAAATGAGTACGTTCTATGGAAAGACAAATGATAATGTCTTAACAGAGAGAGCTTTCATTTATGAGATGGAAAGCAACCTCAGAGATGCTCTTATTGATTATATTAGAACAAACCCTATCAAGCGTATTACAAAGAATCAATTCTATGGTCTAGTTACGGGTGCTAATGTAGGTGATACTATTAGAGTTAATGGTATACCTGAAAAAGTACAATCGGATACACTATATGTTCAAGCTGATAATTTTAGAGAATTACTAGGTGTTGATTATGAAGCTGCTAAAAAATATTATAGTGGAGATGATGATGCTTTATATGTACCTGTTATTCGTCAGCCTAATGATAAACCTCAGCTACACGTATTAAAAGTTAAAGTTGCTGATGATTCACAAAATGTTAACCTAACATTATCTCACGATACTTTACGTGGGTTATTTGGTGGTGACGTAGATGGTGATGGTATTGCATTCCTTAAGCCTACTAAATCTATGCAAGCCTTTAGTAAAAATATTACAACAATAACCCGCAGTGTATACTCTGTGTGGGATCGCATCAATGATAAGATTAGAGCTAATGGCGTTTACAAAACTAAGTACTCTACTAAAGAAGATTTATCTAGAATTAGAGACTTCCAAAACGCTTTAAGAGTTACGACACGTAAAGACTTAGATGCTTTAAATAGTGGCAAAGCTAATTATGAAGAGCTTAGAGAAGCTGCTAAATTAGAAATTCAAGCAATCGCTTCACTAAAAAATATTACACTTAATGATGATGATATTCAAGATATCCTTAATCTTGCTTGGGTTACCAAAGGACCTAACTTAAGTTTCTTTGAGTCTACAGGTACAACAAGACCTTACTATAGTTATAATCTAGAATCTTATACCAAGGATAATATAGATGCACAGCAAAGAATTAAAGATAGTAAAAACAATCTGAAAAAAGCCTATGCTGTGATAGACGAGGGTACTGGATCTAAAGAGAAGATCATTCACCCTGAGTATGAAACTACATTTAATAAGATAGCTAACTATGCTCCATTTGCTTTAGCTGATTTCTCTATGGCAAGAATTGAAGCATTGTTTAGTGATGATACAACTAAAGCAATGGTTAAACAATGGGTTATTGAATCTATCCAAGATGAGTTAAGAGATAGTTCTTTAAAGAGAACCTCTATGTTAACCAAGACTCAAGAAGCTAGAGTCATGAAACTATTCAACAATATTGAGAATGTGGCTGACTTTATTTTTGCTATGCGTATTTATGAAGATGCAATTAGAAACTCAAGAAAAGCTCAGCATACTATCAACAAAGCATCTAAGGAGTACATAACTAATTTAAAGAAAGAAACAGACGCAGATCCTAATGATCAATACCTTAAGGCTCTAAGAGCACTTAAAGGTTTTGGTGGAGACATTGCTAAGAATGATCAGCTTGATCAAGACTTAAGTGCACTCCAGTTATTAGAAACAGTTCTTCCTTATTTAAAGAATAGTGCTTATTTTAAAGATGTTAAATCAGACAGAGACTTAGTCCCTTTCCTTTTGGACTATTTCAATCAACAACTTCCACAACTTTCTAACAGAACAAACATTAAAACTAATCTTGAGAAACCTAATGAACCTGGCTTCAGTAACTTCCAACGTAGAACAATTCTTTATGTTAAGGATGATCCAACTCTAGATGCAGATAGTGGTATGAAACTTGGACCTGCTGGTCAAGACTTAGGTTATGCCTTTGCTAAGAAGCTTCAGTTCTCACATGATGAAGTACTCGCTGTCAAACTTAATGATGTATTAAAAGCGGGTATGAAATTATCTAGTACACAAACTGTTCCAGAAGAATTGAATGGGTATAAGGTTGTTAGAGACTTAAAAGATAATCGAATCATCGTGGCTAAAGTCTATGACTTAAATGAAAAAGCTAAGATGGCAATACCTGGTACGGCTATTACAAAAGGTACCTTCATTGCTGGAGAACCCTTAGGTCCAAACAATTATCCTAAAGATCTTTTAAACAGAGCAACTTT
>Ga0172378_10001085_pt1 | contig 24818 bp, 24 predicted proteins | sample GrowelOW332metaG_FD_119755 | JGI IMG/M metagenome (GOLD analysis project Ga0172378, IMG submission 119755) | Groundwater microbial communities from an aquifer near a municipal landfill in Southern Ontario, Canada - Pumphouse #3_1 metaG | ecosystem: Environmental > Aquatic > Deep subsurface >... | reverse complement strand
TCACGGTACGTACAGTACAAGTCACGGTATCATTTCTGGCTGGAACTGGATGATAAAAGCGGACGGGCAGACGAAACTGTATTATCATGGTTTGTTTCCGTTATGAACGACGGGAAACGTGTTTACTGAGAAAGCTGTTCAAAGGAGTTTGGTTTCTTCAGATATCTTACAAAAATGATTGTAGCTGCGGCAGGCCCGTATTATTAACGAATTTAATAGTGCAGGGCCGGATGCTTTAGAAGCACCAGCCCGTAAGTTATTTATTTTTCATATAAAAACTGTTCCGGCAGAGTCACTTTAAAATCTTTTGCAAGTTTCCGGAAATCAGCGGGGGTGATTGTCTGCATCTTTTTAGGTGCCATAGACAGAATTTTAACAAGTATTTCAGCCGATTTTTCTACTGTATGCATAAGTCCGAATGTCAGGTCGAAATCTTCTCCCGAGCAGAACATACCGTGATGTGCCCAGACTGCGACGTCGTATTTTTTCATGAGTCTGCTTGTTGCTACCGCAATATCTCTGCCTCCCGGTACCATCCATGGTACGACGCCTATGCCGTCCGGAAATACGACGGGACATTCCGTTGCACATTCCCACAGTTCTCTTGTAAAAACTTCGTCCTTCAGCGGAAGAACGAACGTAAGGGCGATTACATTGGTACAGTGCGCATGGTAAATAACCCGGTATCTGCCGCCGGTCAGCAGTTTTTTTACTTCATGATTCATCAGATGTGTCGGCAGTTCGCTTGTCGGCCTGCCGCCGCAGCAAAGTCCCCAGCGGATGCGGTATTTTTCTCCTGCACTGTCGATTTCAACGATGCAGATGTTTTCTTCCGGAGCAAGCCGTACGTTGCGCATATATTTGCCGCTTCCTGTTACCAGAAAATATTCACCTGCAAGACCGGGTACAGTTGTTCCGATTGGCATCCACGGTTTGTCTTCTGTGAAGCATGATTCAGCTTCCTTTACATCTTCCTGTTTCATCCGGTACGAAAGATTTCCACCGTTCCGTTCGTGCCATCCCTGTTCCCATCCGTCATTGCACATCCGGATAAATCCTTCCATAAAAGGTATTCTCATTATTTCCATACAAATCTCCTTATTCTTCATTTTTTTGTGTGCATAATCCAGTCCGCTTTATACTCATCAAATCCTGATAAATCTGTTTTAGGTACGGATTCTTTTTCTATAGTCAGTAATGGAGCAAGTTCCGTATGTGTTTTTCCCGTAAGCGTCATGAGTGCTGTCATTGCACATCCGGTAGAAGTTGCTTCCTTCATATTTGTAAGATATATTTCGTTTTCCTTCAGTACGGAAGACAGCAGCATAGTATATAATTTATTCCGGCGGAAACCTCCTTCTGTAAATACTTTAATTCCGTTTTTTAAACCTGCCCGGCGCAGTGCTGTTTCTGTCTGGATTACAAGGGACAGATCAAGTGCTGCAAAAAAGCGGCTGCGGTCTGAAAGTATTTCAGGCATGGAAATTCCTTTTTGCATATCATCCAGCGGATAAAATATGCCGTTTTCAAATATTCCTGGTTTTGATTCAGGAAACTGACCTGATCCGGGTATGACTTCCGGTACTATGAACACATTCCGTTCTGAAATGAGCGATTGTGCAGCGGTTATGCCGGAAGCTGGGAATGTTTCGGTTCTGCATTCCCTCTGATAGAGTTTTACATATGTATCGATTTCCATGCCGCCGGGAAAGACTGCTGTCTTGACAGGTTTATCAACGGCACTTCTGTTGAAGAATACGATTTTTCCTATATCCTCATCGTCGAATACCGCCTGTTCTTTCGGATGCATGCAGACGCACCAGGTTCCTGTTGAATTCAGAATAAAATCTTCCTTCGCGTTTTTTGCAAGATAGGGAAGCAGCGAAGCGTTTGAATCGTGTATGCCTGTCGTAACAATGACCGATGTATCCAGTCCGAGTTTTGCTGCTGCTTCAGGTGTAAGTGTTCCAAGTACTCGGCAGGTCGGATTGAAAACCGGCGGCATTTTGCTGCGGATACCGAGGCGGTCTACGACGGGAGACCAGGTGTTTGCAGTCATATTCCACAAATACGTATGGCAGGCCTGATATGTTGCTTCATATGCCATTCGTCCGGTAAGTCTGAAACTCCAGTACTGGGGAAATCCAAGAATAGCTGCTGTTTTTGAAAAATACCCGGGGAACCGTATCTGAAGAAACCATATTCCTTTTGCAAGATTGAGCATAGCAGAAAACGGAGGTGTGAATGTCTGCCGCTGTAGATTCTCCTTTGTTCCGCACAGTTCATAAAAGCTGTTCTGAAATTGTCTGCCCGGATCGTATGTATAAAAAATACAGGGTGCACATACGGAACCATTTTCATCTATACAGACAAAAGTTGCTCCGTGTGTAGTAACCGAAATTGCCCGTACCGGATATTTTTCTGCATATATGCGGAGCTGCTCTATAAACCACGACTCCATGGACTGTAAATCATGTATTTTCATTTCCAGACCAGTCGCCGGATCTTTTAATAAGAGGGGAGAGAATTCTTTATATGTTACATCAATCTGTTCAAGATGCTCGTCGTACACAGTAACTTTTTTGTTTGTCATTCCGATATCAATGACTGCTATTGCGTAATTCATGGGCTAATGATACAGATTCATTATTTTTTTTACCTTGACAGAATATGCATCCACTAGCATAATATCGTCAAATATAATGTATAAGCTTTTATCGCAGAAGTACTGGACAGATGATGTTCCCTGCCATTTTGAATTCAGAAATCCACAGCCTCCGTTTCCTATGCATACACATGATTTCCATGAGATTGCAGTTATTTACAGCGGAGAGGGAATACATATGACGCCGGAAGGTGAAAAGCCTGTAAAAGCCGGAGACGTTATAAGTGTAAAACCCGGACAAATACACGGATATAATAATGTTAATAAACTTGTTTTAATGAATATTCTTATTCATCCATCTTTTTTTTCAGATGACAGCAATAATCTGACTACTGTACCGGGGTATGCGGACTTATTTCAACAGAGAACAGTTTCAAAAAAAACGGAAGCACCTGTACTGCTTTTCAATCTGAACAGAATGCAGCTTTTCGAAATTCAGGCTATTATAGAATCAATGCAGAAGGAAATAGAAAATCAGAATCTTTCATGGCAGGTAGTTACGACAGCATATCTGATTCAATTGGTTATCATTCTGCTGCGGGTGTATAATGATCCTTCGTATCCTGATACGGTAGATAAAAATAACGGAGCTTTCCTTGTAAGATATATGGAAAAACATTATAAACAGACTCTGTCGATGGAAGATCTGCTTGATGTTTCCGCCATGTCTGAAAGCAGTGTTCTCCGGACATTCAAGCGTATTACCGGTTATCCTCCATTTGTATTTCAGATGCGTCTGCGGATATTTGCTGCAATAAATGAACTGACTTCTACCGACAGAAGTATTACACAGATTGCATATGATACTGGATTTAACGACAGTAATTATTTCAGCAGAATGTTTAAGAAATTTACAGGAATTTCGCCAAAAGAATATAAAGAAAAATTCAAAGTCAATAATGATATTTTTACTATTAAATCAATTTTATAAATACCGCACTTCCTGATACTATTTGCCAGTCTAAATTTAAAACATGCTTAAAATTTCTCAAAAATACATGAATATTGTAATATTGCTCATAAATAATGCCTGTAAAAGATCTGAAGGCTGTTTATTGCTGTGACAGAATTATGCTAGACATTGATTTTTTTGTCATGGTGGAATTTTATATACACAGCTATTCTGGAATTACAGTGGACAGGTAAGGAGAACTGGTGACTGGATATTTGCATGTACAGTCATCGGCTGCAGTTTGCAAAAAAGCCGCAAGCTGTGATTCACGCCATTCTGACGTGTAAACTCCGTTATTTTTTTACAGGAGGTGTTTTATGAATCATAACGTTATTTATAACAATGCAAAAGAAGAATATGCGGCTTTTGGTGTTGATACCGAAACTGCAATTTCGATTTTAAAAAGGGTTCCACTGTCATTACACTGCTGGCAGGGAGATGATGTCGGAGGTTTTGAATCCGCCGGTGCCGTGCTGAACGGCGGCGGTATTCAGGTAACCGGAAATTATCCCGGAAAGGCACGGACAATAGCAGAATTACGTCAGGATATAGAAAAAGTGCTGACGCTTACACCGGGATCGTACCGGCTGAATCTGCATGCAAGCTATGCTGATTTCTCCGGGTGCCAGCCTGTCGACAGGGATAAAATTGAACCGGAGCATTTCGAAAGCTGGCTCAACTGGGCTATGGAGAATCATCTGCCGCTTGACTTTAATGCAACGATTTTTTCACATCCGAAAATAAAAGAAATGACGCTTGCTTCAAAGGACAAGGGAACACGGGATTTCTGGATTGAACATACGAAGCGATGCCGCACGATAGGGGCATATTTTGGGAAAAAACAGGGAAGTCCGTGCATTCACAATATCTGGATACCTGACGGTATGAAAGATATTCCTGCTGACCGGCAGGGTTTCCGTGAGATTCTGCTTGCCTCTCTTGATGATATTTTGTCACAAAATATTTCAGAAGAATATCTGAAGGATTCTGTCGAATCAAAAGTTTTCGGGATAGGATCTGAAAGTTATGTTGTCGGATCCCACGAATTTTATCTTGGGTATGCGGCAAGCCGTAAACGAATGCTCACAATTGATATGGGGCATTTTCATCCGACCGAAAATGTTGCAGACAAGCTGTCTGCAGTTTTACTCTTTGTTCCGGAAATATTATTGCACCTGTCCCGCGGAGTCAGATGGGATTCTGACCATGTTGTTATTTTTAATGACGACATGCGGATGATGGCAGAAGAAATTATCCGTACGGGGAAAATTAATAAAATTCATATAGGAACGGATTTTTTTGATGGTTCTATGAACAGAATAGGTGCATGGACGCTGGGGTCACGTGCGACAGAGAAAGCTCTGCTGTATGCACTTCTTGAACCTCATGACAGGCTTTTGAAATATGAAGAGGAAGGAAATTATTTTGCCCGCCTTGCGCTCAATGAAGAACTTAAGACTCTGCCGTTCGGGGCTGTATGGGAACGGTATTGTGAAGAATGCAGCGTTCCGTCTGATTTTGAAGTAATTCAGGCGGTTATGGAATATGAAAAAAATGTAACTTCAAAACGACAGTAAACGGACTGCCGTTTGTTTTCAATAAGGAGGAATACATCGTGTCTGATGAATATATTCTGGAATTAAAAAACATAACAAAAGTGTTTCCTGGTGTCAGAGCACTTGACTGTGTCAGTTTTAGTCTGCGCAGGGGGGAGATACACGCACTGATGGGTGAAAACGGTGCGGGAAAATCAACTTTTATAAAAGTTATTACCGGTGTTCATCAGCCGGAAGAAGGAGAAATTCTGCTGGATGGAAAAATCGTCCATTTCAGAAATCCTGTTGATGCGCAGAAAGCCGGTATAGCTGCAATCTATCAGCATGTTACCTGTTATCCCTCTCTGTCGGTTGCCGAGAATATGTTTCTTGGTCACGAACTGGTGACCAGTAAAGTAAAACGGCTTGACTGGAAGAAAATGTATAGAGAAGCGGATGAATGGCTTGAAAAACTGCATGCGAATTTTAAGTCAGATGTTGAAATGGGAAATCTGTCCGTTGCCCAGCAGCAGCTTGTCGAAATTGCGAAAGCTCTTTCGATGAATGCCAGGATTATTATTATGGATGAACCGACTGCCGCGCTTACAGAACATGAAAGTGAAGAATTATATGCAATTACCGAAAGACTGCGTGATACGGGACATTCTGTTATTTTTATTTCTCATCGTATGGAAGACACGGAAAGACTTGCAGGCCGAGTCACTGTATTCCGCGACTCAAAGTTCATTGGTGTCTGGGATGTAAAAGATGTTACTCGTGCGCAACTTGTAAAAGCTATGGTCGGCCGTGAGATTACACAGATGTTCCCGAAAAAGAAAGTGAACATAGGAGCAACAGTACTTGAGATATCGCATCTTGGACGGACCGGTTACTTTAAAGATGTTTCCTTTTCCGTCCGTTCGGGAGAGATTCTTGCCCTTACGGGACTTGTCGGCGCGGGCCGGACAGAGGTCTGTGAAAGCATTTATGGCGTAACCGCTTACGACGAGGGGTGTGTGAAGCTTAACGGCAAAGTAGTTCGTTTTAATCACCCTGCAGAAGCAATTGCCGCGGGTTTCGGTTACCTGCCGGAGGACCGCCAGAAAGAAGGGCTTGTACTGCAGTGGGAACTGTCAAAAAATATTACGCTGCCTGCACTTCAGCAGATAAAAAAAAGGTCAGGCTTCCTTGATGTAAAAAAGGAAAACCACATTGCAGGACAATTATGCAGCGAACTCATGGTAAAAACACCAAGTGTGTTTGAAGCTGCATCTCTGCTTTCCGGCGGAAACCAGCAGAAAATAGTTGTTGGAAAGCTTTTGACAACACCCAAAAAGATACTTGTTCTTGACGAACCGACAAAGGGCGTTGATGTAGGAGCAAAGGCTGCAATTTATGAGATTATCGGGAATCTGGCAGAAAAAGGGTATGCTATCATTCTGATTTCTTCCGAGATGCCGGAAGTTCTGGGAATAAGCGACCGGATTGTTGTCATGAAAGATGGACGGGTTACAGCGGAATTTGAAACAGCTCAGGCAGATCAGAATAAAATATTAAAGGCAGCAATGATAGAAGGGGTGGATAAAAAATGAATCTGAGTGTATTTAAAGATAAAAAGCCGGGCAGTTTCCGGGAATTAGGATTACTTGCATTCATAGTTGTAATCAGTCTTCTTGTAGAAATACGTAATCCGATGTTTTTTACTCTGAGTAATCTTGAAGATATAGGAGTGAATACTGCTATATTAAGTATTCTGGCTGTAGGCATGATGATGGTTCTGCTGACAGCCGGAATTGATCTGTCAATTGGTGCTACAATCGCTTTTTCAGGTATGTGTGTGGCTCTTACCCTTGAGGCCCACCCTGAATTACCTGTTGGTGTAGCATTGGTTGAAGGTATATTATTGGGTGCGGTTATAGGTTTAATTCTTGGTATTTTTATTTCCCGCTTTAATATTCTTCCTATTATAGCTTCTCTTGGTATGATGGATATAGTCAGAGGATTTACGTATGTCGTGTCAAAGAGTAAATGGGTAAGTGCATATCAGATGCCCGATGATTTTAAGAATTTTGCGACTGGTAATATTTTCGGTATTTCCAATTTTATAATAATAGCCATCATAGTATATGTGTGTTTCTTCTACTTCATTAATTATACAAAAGTCGGACGATGGATATATGCGGTCGGTTCAAATCCTGCGGCCGCTAAAATTTCCGGTATTCCGAAAAGACGCGTTATTGCACTCGTATATATGCTGATGGGAGCCCTTGCCGGACTTGCGGGAGTGTTGTGGGTTTCGAAATATGCATCGGCTCAGGGCAATACTGCAGAGGGAGAAGAAATGAGCGTCATTGCTGCATGTGTAATCGGCGGCGTAAGTATAACGGGCGGCCGCGGTAAAGTGAGCGGACTTATATTAGGTTGTTTGTTGTTTGGAATTCTGGACAATGCACTTCCTTTGATTAATGTTTCTCCTTTCTGGCAGAAAGCAATACAGGGTGCTGTTATATTGACTGCTGTTGTGGCTAATGCTGTTATCAGACGTCAGTCTGATTTGAAAGCACTTAAATCCAGAAAGATATAAGGGGTATAAAAATGGAAAATAGAAGAATTATTCTTGAAGAAAAAAAATGGAATCCAAGGACTTTCTTTTTTCAGTGGGAATGGATGCTTGTCGCGTTGTTGCTGCTTGTTCATATTCTTAATGGGATTGCTTCTCCGTATTATTTTTCTGTTGATACCTTTTTAAGCACTCCGATGTCATTTTTGGATCAGGCTTTTATTGTATTTCCGATGATGCTGGTTCTAATTTCCGGAAATGGAAATATCGACATTTCGGTTGGGTCAACGGTTGCACTTTCATCCGTAATCATGGGGGTCAGTTATAATCACGGAATTCCGATGGGAGCTTCCATATTCATTTGTTTTTTTATTGCAACGCTATGTGGATTTATAAACGGCTGTATTCTTGTTAAATTTCCGGAATTACCGGCAATGATTGTTACCCTTTCGACTATGATTCTGTACAGGGGTATTGCGTACATTGTTCTGCAGAATCAGGCAGCCGGAAAGTTCCCGTCATGGTTCGATTATTTTGGCTGGGGGTATGTTGGACCGATTCCTTTTATATTCCTTATGTTCATTGTCTGTGCTGTTATTTACGGTATTGTAATTCACAAAACTGCATTTGGCCGGTCGGTATATGCGATTGGTAATAACAGAACCGCAGCGCTGTACTCCGGAATAAAAACAAGCCGTCTGACCTTAATTATTTTTACCCTTACAGGCTTTATGTCAGGATTTACTGCGCTGTTTCTGACTTCCCGGATGGGAAGCACCAGACCTAATATTGCCAGCGGATATGAACTTGATGTTATTGCAATGGCAGTTCTTGGAGGAGTAAGTACGGATGGTGGTAAGGGCCGCATCTGGGGGCCAATACTTTCGATATTCATTATAGGATATATGCAGTACGGACTGGGGCTTTTGAATCAGTCGGCACAGGTTGTCATGATTATTCTCGGATTCCTGCTTATTGGTTCTGTTCTGGTTCAGGAAATTCATATTGGGAAAAACCGGGTTTTACCCGGCAGAAAATAACTTTCAGGTTTTGTAAGTTGGAGGAAAAACTATGAAAAGATTTTTGAAGTCTTTGCTTGCTGGGGCAGCTGTGCTGCTGATGATTCTACCAGTGTCTGCAAAAGCTAAGAGAAAAGACAGCTGTGCTTTCGTATTTAAGAGTACGGGAAATCCGTATGGTGAGAAAATGATGGACGGTTTTAAATCCGCATGTGAAGAGCTGGGGTACGACGCAATCCTTCGCGCACCGGAACAGCCGACGGCAGAAGGTCAGATCCAGATAATAGAGCAGCTGATTACACAAAAAGTAAAAGCAATCTGTATTTCGGCAAATGATGCAGACGCTTTGCAGCCTGTTCTGACAAAGGCAATGAAGCGGGGTATAAAAGTCTGTGCAGTTGATTCAAATGTTAATGCTGCAAGCCGGATGGTGTTTGTAAACCAGGCTGACTCGGAAAAAATAGGAAGGACGTTAATTCAGGCCGCTTATGATATGACAGGTGGAGGCGGTGATATTGCAGTTCTTTCGGCTACGAGCCAGGCGACAAATCAGAACCTGTGGATTGACTGGATGAAGAAAGAATTGTCAGAAAATGCATCAAAGTATGCAAAACTGAAACTAGTGAAAATTGCGTACGGAGATGATCTTCGCGATAAATCTGTATCAGAAACAGAAGGTCTGCTGCGTTCTTTCCCGGATCTCAAATGTATTATAGCTCCGACCACTGTTGGCATTGCTGCCTGTTCTAAAGTAGTTGCGGATAAGGGACTTATTGGAAAAGTTGATGTAACCGGACTTGGCCTTCCTTCCGAGATGGCGGAAGCAATAACGAAAGGTGTCTGCCCGTATATGTTTCTCTGGAATCCTATTGATGAAGGCTATCTTGCCGGGTATGTGAGTGTTACACTTGCAAAAGGTGCAATAAAAGGGGAAGAGGGTGATTCGTTTGCTGCCGGAAGGCTTGGACATTATAACGTCGTAAAAGCTGCAGATGGTGGAACCGAAATTTTACTTGGACCTCCTTTTAAATTTGACAGTACTAATATTGATAAGTGGAAGACTGTCTATTAATCCGCAGCGTCAAAGGTAAATAACCAGAGAAGGATTTTATTTAGTACTTTTACCTGCTTCTGATTATTTACCTGAATACACATAATGGGAGTATACATATGATTCAGAAAGCTTTTAAAATGAAACTGAAACCCGGATGTCAGACCGAATATAAACGACGCCATGATGCAATCTGGCCGGAATTGAAGAAAGCAATTACCGGAACAGGCGTATATGATTATTCAATTTTTCTTGACGAAGAAACGCTTACACTTTTTGCATACGAAAAATTACAGCCTGATAATACTGCAGATATGCAGAAGAATATGCCTCTCTTTCACAAGTGGTGGGATATGATGGCAGATATAATGGAAGTAAATCCGGATAACTCGCCTGTTTGTATTGAATTAAAGGAGATGTTTCATATGGATTAATTTACAGGAAATAGAATTGACGTTGTTTTCAAAGCAGGAATCTTTTCTTTAATTCTGCTTTGAACTGTTTTCTTGAAAACAGAAAGAGTGCAAAGACTGTCAGTATCGCATACAGCATTGCTGCCCATGACGGCCATTTTACTTTTATAAAGGGAAAAAGACTTGTGCAGAACAGAACGAGCGACAGAAAGAATGCTGCTGTCATATAACCTGTATATTCCTGGTAATTTTTGTGGTTACAGACAGCCAGAATTGTGAGTATTGTCGTTATTCCGACAGAAAACCATGGAATAACGAGAGAAAAAGACCAGAAGGATAAGCCTGTAAGCAGGTCTATGACAATCATAAGTTGGGCAGACCAGAAGAATTGTACAAACAATTTTGAACCGATGTAATAAACTCTGGATGTCCAGATAAAGACGGTTTTGTATATAAAAAATACAGAGCTGATTACAATCAGAGACCACAGGAAGTGATTCTGTGCAAATGTAAGATAATTAATAAAAAGACTGAGAATACTCACCACACATGTTGTGAAAAAAAGAATTGTTTTCACAACATCAGTTTTTTTTTCTTTGTATACTGGGTATCTGCATGCAATGGTGCGTTGTTTTATTTCATCTGAGCATGCAGATGACTGTTCATCAGTATGCTTTATATATATGCCGCATAACGGACAAAATCCATTTTCGGTAAGTATTTCAATACCGCATGAAGGACAATGCATTATTTCTCCTGATTTTCGTTTGAATAGACCTGAATCTGAAGTCCTGTTTTTTGTTTGAGCAGCATGAAAAAGCTTCGGATAATATCTGTTTCTTCGATTGTTCTTGTGAAAGAGACTGACATTACTCCGTTAACAGTTACGATTGCACAGTTAACCGGACATTTTGAACTTGGATACAATAAAGCTTCTGCATGATCAACATAATGTGCAGTTTCTGATGGAAGTTCCAGTTCTCCCATATTAGACAATGTAATTGTTCTTCTTGCTTCTCCGAATAAATTGAAACCAAGCCTGACGAATAAATGCTTTATTCTGAGTGGAACCCAGCGTCCGATACGATTTTTGTCAAAGAGAATAATTTTATCAATTTCCCGCTGAAGGTTTTCCTTTCTTGTCAGTTCTTCGAGTTGAATAGAAACACTTTTGAGTATAGTATCAAATAAACATTCTGCGTCTTCCGGAATCGTATCGTTGAATGAAAAAGCGATGTTCACGACAACGAAAAAATTCCTGAATGTGACTGAAGGAAATCGTTTACGGAGATTTACCGGAACGGAAATAACAACAGGTTTTTTTTCTGTCCCGAATTTTATTCTGGTTGTATAGATACTGTATATAAGCATGGCTGTGAAACAGCCTGTTACTGTAGTTTCTTTTGACCTGGCATACTTGTTAAACTGTTCAGAATCAAGAAGTCCTGTAATAACGCCTGAATATTTTTCTCCATGCGAGATCCCTTTTATATGATATGAATTCGGCGGGAATTTCCGTATTTCAAGTTTAAAATCTTTCCTGTTAAGTCTGGTGAATCTCAGAAAACTGTTTTCATAATCATCAATTACGGGAACACTCTGGATATTTACAATATTTTCGGGTATATAAGCCGGAATTTCTTTGTTATTTTCTGCTGCTGTTACGAAGTAGTTAAATAATACCGTTTTTAAAAATTCCATAGCGCCTTTTCCATCGGTGATGGAATGAAACAGTTCTATGGAAAGTCTGTTTCCTGAGTATAAAAAACGTATCAGATGTGAATCGTGACGTCCGAATTGAGATGCAGTACACGGAAAGTCCGTTTCCTGTTCTACAAGGAACGGTTCGTTATTCTCTTCCAGATAATTCCAGAAGGTCCCCCGCCTGAGCCTTACGAAAAAAAAAGAAAAACGGGGACGAACCCTGTTGACCGTTTCCTGAAAGATAACCGGATTTACCGCTTCTCTTAGAACTGCAGCGACGCGGAAGAAAGAAGAATTATTGCTGTCTGATACAGATGGAAAAAGTTTTCCGGCTGTATCGATTGAATACCATGTAGTCATACAAAAATAAATCCCTGCAGAATATGCAGAGATTTATTTTTACCGGTTAATACCGGTCGTTCCCATGCCGTGCCGGTTTATCGATTGCTTCATTTACTTTGATCTTTCGTCCGTCAACTTCTGTTCCGTCAAGAGCTGCAATTGCTTTTCCTGAAGCTTCTTCTGTTTCCATTTCTACGAAACCAAAACCTTTTGATGAACCGCTGAATCTGTCTGTAATGACATTAGCGGATACTACTGTACCGTACGGCTCGAATAATGAATGAATTGTTGAGTCGTTCGTGTTGTAGGCAAGGTTGCCTACATAAATTTTTTTTCCCATTTTTTCCTGCTCGCTTCTATGAGCTTCTAAAGATTAATCAGTGAAAATGCGCTGATTTGATATGAAAAATAGATTATTTCTCATATACCGAGTAAAGTCTATCACAACGATGAACTAATTGATAGTGTAAATGCAAAATATTTTTCAGACTGGAGGAATATAAGTTTTCTTGACGCTGTTCTTTTCTCTGTGTACACTTTTCGTATGTTTTTTTCTTCAGACATTACGCTGCTGTGCAGAGTAGTCGACAATTACGGCGATATCGGTTTTGGATACCGGCTTGCCCGCGCTTTACAGGCACTTCGTCCAGATATGAAACTGCGTATTGTGACGGACAATATTGCTTCTTTTTCGATGCTTGCTCCAGGGCTGGATGCCCATACAGTCCTGCAGCAGTACAACGGGTGGTTTGTGTACGATTGGAATGCGGCGGATGTCTGTACGGCGTCTTTTTCTGCTGAACAGCCGCGTACTATACTGGAGTGTTTCCAGTGCGGGTATCCTGACTGGCTGGAGACACTGCTGTTTAAGACAAAGTGCAGGGATTGTGTTCACGTAATTAATATTGATTATATGACTGCAGAACAATATGCCGATGATTTTCACTGTCTTGCATCTCTTACGCGTTCTGTATCAGTGAAAAAAGTTAACTTTATGCCGGGTTTTACGGCCTGTACCGGAGGTCTCATACTTGACGGTCCGTTTGCATCTGATATACCGTCCGCTTTTGCCTGTGAACATGCGGACAGTACGGTTCAAGCCCTTCTTGCGGGTACGCCGCAGAATTTCAACATACTGGTTTTCAGCTATGAGCGTGATTTTATGCCTGTCGTCCGGGCATTTGCTTTATTTGAACAGAACAGGAAAAGAAGCGAATTGTTGTTCCGTCTCCGGGTGTTTGTGGCCGAAGGGCGCGGGAAAAAATCATTTATGGAAGCATGGGCTGGTGCCGGGAAACCCTTCACTGTAACAGAGCTTCCATTTCTTTCCCAGACTGAGTGGGACGATCTTTTATGTTCTATGTCTTTTTGTTTTGTACGGGGGGAGGATTCTCTTTCCCGTGCATGTCTTTCCGGCATTCCGTTTGTCTGGCATGCGTATCCACAGGACAACGAATATCAGGTTGTGAAGGTTCAGGCGCTGCTTGACCGGATAAAGCCGTTTTTTGTGGATACCGATGCTGCACTGATTGAAAGATACTGGCGCTCCTACAATGTTTCTTTACCCGGTGAAACTGAATACGGACAGGAAAAGCTGCTGTTTGAACTGCTTAGCCGTATACATGAGCTGCGCTGCGGCTTTTCGTCGTTTGCATCTATGCTCAGACGAAACGGTGATTTTGCGCAGCATTTGATTTCTTATCTCGACGGATTGATATAACTGCGTATTTTTACTATAATATATGCATTCTTTAGTCCTTTTTTAGAGGGTAAATATAATGTTAACAACTGCAGAAATAAAAGTCGGCGCAGCATTCATGTATGAGAATCAGCCGCTTATGGTACAGCGCATGCTTGGTCAGAAATCAGGACGCGCCGGAATGGTTACTCGCCTTCGTGTTAAAAACGTCGTCACCGGTCAGACTCAGGATCTTGGACTCGACGCAGGCGAAAAATTTGATGAAGTCGATCTCGATGAGAAAACAATGAAACTTTCTTATATCGATGGCGATGATTTTGTATTCCAGGATCAGGAAACGTGGGACGAGCTTCGTATGAGTAGAGAAGATCTTGGTGACAACGCCGGTTATGTTTCTCCGGATGATGATGTCGATATTGTTATTACGTTTTATAACGAAAAACCGGTCGGTGTAAAACTTCCGGTAAATGTTACCCGCAAGATTACCTACTGTGAACCCGGAGTGAAAGGCAATACAAGTGGAAAAACAACGAAACCTGCCACGATTGATACGGGAATTGAAGTAAACGTTCCGCTTTTTATAGATTCAGGTGAGCGTATCGTTATTGATACACGCGACGGATCTTTTGTCGAGCGTGCAAAAGACTGATTCTTGTCCTGTGCTGAATAAAAAAAAGGAGCTGCTCCGTATAACGGATGCTCCTTTTTTTTATTCGTACGGAAGGGGTAATTATGCCTCCATTTGTACGAAATTGTTGATTTTAGATAAAGTTGAACGGTGTTTCCTGGTATACGTAATAGTTGAGCCAGTTTGAATAGAATAAATGCGCTGTACTCCGCCACGTGGAAAGCGGCGGCTTATTCGGATCATCATTCGGAAAGTAGTGCAGAGGAATTTCGATTGGAAGATTCTTTTTTTTATCCCGCCAGTATTCATCCGACAGCGTGTCTGTATCATATTCAAGATGACCGGTCATGAAAATTTCGCGGTTGTCCTTTGATTTTATAAGTGTGGCTCCCGCTTCTTCTGACGCAGCCAGTACGGTGAGTTCAGGGTGTTTCATGACGTCGTCGAAGCGGATTGTCGTATGGCGCGACTGTGGAATGGGGAACTCGTCGTCGAATCCCCGCAGCAGCGGCTCTGCATTCGTGAGCCGCCTGTTCATGAATATGCCGAATAATTTTTTGTCTGTTGGATATTTCGGAATGCCGTACAGGTGATACAAACCTGCAAAAGATCCCCAGCATACATACAATGTTGAGAATACGTTATTTTTTGCATAATCCATAATTCCGCAGAGTTCGTTCCAATAATCGACCTGTTCAAACGGCAGTTGTTCAACCGGCGCTCCGGTGACTATCATTCCGTCGAATTTCTGCTTGAAAAGTTCGTTTGAACTGATATAGAATTTTTCAAGATATTCCTGTCCCGTATGCTTATATACATGATTTTCCATTCGGATGAGCGATATTTCCACTTGTATAGGTGTATTTGCCAGAAGACGAAGCATCTGAGTTTCTGTTGTTTCTTTTGTCGGCATAAGGTTGACGACAGCTATTTTAAGCGGGCGTATATCCTGTGTAAGTGCCCGTTTATCGGTCATAACGAAGATATTTTCATGTTCAAGAATGCTGCATGCAGGCAGATCTGATTGTATTTTTATAGGCATAATTATACATAGTATAGCAGAAGGTATGGAATTTTGCTATACTAGCTTCTATGGGTATAGCTCATGACAGTAGAGCTGCTGTAAAAAAGTTAAAGCTCCTTATTTATACTCCAAAATCAGATGTTAACGCGTTCAGAAGCAGAATAGAGGAAGCATTTGCGTGCCCTGTTCTGCCGAATCATGTTGAATGTTCCGAACATAATTACGGTGGTGTTGTATGCGACGTTCTGGCGCCTGAAATTTATTCTTCAAAACGCGTTATGATGTATATTCACGGCGGTTCGTTTGTTGGTGGATCTCGTGCTTCATGGCGCGGATTTTGTGCGCGTATTGCGAATAAATCATACAGCCGGGTCATTGTTCCGGAATTCCGTCTTGCTCCGGCTCATCCATTTCCTGCGGCGATTGAAGACGTTCAGTCTGTATTCCGTGCTCTTTTTACGGAAGAACAGATTGCCTGCTCTCTTGATTCTGAGCCCGGCGATAAATCTTCAATGCCCGATATTGTTATTGCAGCGGACGGCTCCGGAGCTTCTATTGCAATGGCTCTCCTGTTCAATTTACGTGAGCGCTACCGCAACTGTATTCCCCGTGTGGTCCTGCTTTCGCCGTGGCTCGATATGTCCGACGATTCTCATCTTGCAGACAGTAAAAAATATGGCGATGAAATATTAAGCAGCGAATCGTTGTACCGCTGCGGAGAAGTATATACGTATGTGTCAAATCTTGCCAATCCGCTTGTATCTCCGTTAAAGTCTGCACACGAACTGCTTTCCGGATTTCCTCCCGTTTATATTCAGATGGGGGAGAAAGAAATACTTCTTGCCGATGTAAAGAAGTTCGAACAGCTCCTTGATTCTGCCGGAGTTACGTGTGAACTTGACGTATGGCCGGGGATGATGCATACATTCCAGCTTTCGGATGACTGTTTGTGGGAAACGCATCTGGCTATAGAAAAAATCGGGCAGATTGTATCCGGATCAAACCGGGCAGACGTACAGGTTTGTTTTGATAATAAACCGCGCCTTGAAAACAGTATAAAATCCGATGCTTAACAGGACAATGGAACTTCTTTCGCCGGCGGGCAATATAGAAAAATTATACTATGCGTATGCATACGGAGCTGATGCTGCGTATATCGGGCTTAAAAAATTTTCGCTCCGTGTAAAGGCCGACAACTTTTATGATGATGAATACAAAAAAGTTGTCGATTTGAAAAAACGTTTTCCGGGCAGAAAGCTTCACTGTGCACTTAATATTTCGTTTCATAACGGCGACATTGAGGCATTTAAAAACAATATTGAATATTTCAAACTGTACCCGATTGATGCATTTATTGTACAGGATCTTGGAATTATACCACTTTTGCAGAAAGAGTTTCCGGATACGGCTCTTCATGTAAGCACGCAGGCGAGCTGCATTAATTATGAAGCGGTGAAAATGTACAGAAGTCTCGGCTTTAAACGTGTTGTACTTGGGCGCGAAGTGTCGCTGGACGAAATAAAACAGATTAAAGATGCTGTTCCTGATATGGAACTTGAGGCGTTCTGCCACGGTGCTATGTGCATCGCGTATGCCGGCCGGTGTCTTATGAGTGCGTATCTGACGGGACGCAGTGCGCAGAGCGGATTCTGTTCACATACATGCCGCTGGAATTACAGCGTTGTGGCACATGACGCAAAGAAGCTTGCTGAATCAGGTTTTTTATCGCTGGAAGAGGGGAAGCGGCCGGGTGAATATTTTCCTGTATATGAAGGGGATGATTTTACTGCGGTACTTTCAAGCAGAGATATAAACATGATTACACATCTTGCAGACATGAAAGCCGCGGGACTTGATTCGCTCAAAATTGAAGGCCGCATGAAGAGTGTTTACTATGTGGCACTGGTGACGCGTGCATACCGTAAGGCTCTTGATGCACTTGACGGAAAAATATCCGACGGGGAAGCAGCGCCTTTTATTGCCGAACTCGACAATGTTGCACACCGTGAATCGACTACAGGTTTCTATTACAGCCGCGCTGATGCGGATAAAACTGCATCGGGTGCTTCGGACAGTCCGTACCTTCTTGCAGCCGAAATCGGAACTGAACTGACGGACGATGAGCAGAACGCCGTATTTTATGCTGGTGCTGACACTGTTGCTGATTTTGACAGACAGTTGAACCTGCTTTGCAGAGAAGCCCGTTCTGCACGCGATCGTGATCTGTATCAGCATCCTGACAAAATTCCCGTTGCGGCACAGCGGAAAGACGGCTGGCATATGTACAGCTTTACACCGCTTAATAAAACCGATATAAGTCAGGAACTTGAGATTATTACACCGGACAAAGCTGTACAGACTGCTGCACCGGGAACATGGCAGTTTATTGACCCGGATACAGGTACGCTGCGCGAATGGGCATTTGACGGTCATCCGTGCGTGCTGTACACCGGATGCAGACTTGAGGACAGTGCGCTTGTGCGGACGAAAGATCCCGGATATGAACCGGGGCAGTTCCGGGGTGCTCAGCGGTAGTTCTTATAAAAAACGGGGAGCTTGAATACTATGTTTTTTTTCAGAAAATTTTTTTGTGCTGCGCTTTTGTCTGTTTTTGGAACGGCATGCTTTGCACGGATTATATGGTTTACACCAGAAATGCTGCATACTGTCGCAGGTGCTGTCGTATTTGGCAATAATACGGGATTTTATCCTTATGTTGATACTGCTCATGCCGTTATTCCTTCATATATTCTTTCATATAAGCTGGAAACACCTCAGTTATACGGCGGGGCAGGCATTCATTTTTCGGGAAAAACTCTGGATTTTACGACACGTGCTGTATACTGGCCGCTTTTTTGGAACAGGCTCAATATAGGTGCCGGCCTTACGTATCATTTTCTTGCATATGATATGATATTTTTTGAGCAGGATATGCTGGCCGGCTTATTTTTCCGGTTTAAATACCGCTGTTTTACTGCGTCTGCCGATATGAATTATTTCCGTAAGTGGACACGGATTTATGCCGTGCAGAAATATATTCCCTGGCTTACGAACAACAGTATTGCAGTTAATGTGCAGTGGAACTGGTTCCTCATTAATCATCTTGATTTATATTTTGGCATAAGTTCTTATTCGCCATATGAATATTTATTATTTTTTGCGCCTGACTTTATGACGGGAGCAGACTGGCATTTTACGCATGGAATTACAGCCGGTGCTGAATTCACTGTCAGATATATCGATATGATGACACTTTCTGCATATTTGGACAGCGTTGAACTCCGGCTGTTTACAAGGTGGGAATTCAAATGAAAAAAATACTTACAATTGTTTGTTTCCTTGTTTTTGTTTATCTGCTGTCGTCGTGTGCGTACGGAATAAATGATTTATTTGGACGGGAAGATTCAGTACGGACCCGTGCAGAATCGCTGACGCAACTAAAAATCCCTGCCTCTGTTTCCGGAAGCGATGTTTCGTATACAGTCGCAGTTATTACAGATGTTCATTTCGGAGCGGATAAAAGCCGGAATGTGGATGATGCTTTTCTTTCATGGCTTGATAATCTGAAAGAAACGTCCGGTTTTCCAAAATTTGTTCTTTGTCTCGGAGATGTTGCCGAGCACGGTTATGAAAGCGAAATAGCCGACTACAATACGTTCTGCAGCAAAATACGGAAATACAATATCGAAGTGTATTCCATACTCGGCAATCATGATCTGTACAATGGCGGTTGGCAGTACTGGAAAAAAATTATCAAACCTGAAACGTCGTTTTATCATTTTAAAACAAATAATTTCAGCTGGTATTTTCTTGATACAGGAAACGGCACGCTTGGTTCTCATCAGTACAGTGTTCTTATAGATGCACTTGAAAATGACAATGCACCTAAAGTTATCTGTATGCATTATCCATTATACGCGCAGGGGCATTTTTATTTTTGTCTGCAGGATTCAATCGAACGCAACCTGCTCATAGCGTATTTTGCCGACAGCAACGTCAGACTGGTGCTTGACGGCCATACGCACCAGTATAACTACACCGATCTGGGATTTATAGAATATAATGTTCCCGGTTTTCTTGAAAAAGGCCGGTGGGCGCTTGTAAAAGTGGACGAATCAGCCGGTACGGTAACTCCCGAACTTGTATCGCAATGAACATATATATTGTTTCTTCCGCTTTTTTCGATTACACTTCCTGTAATAATCGTTTATATTTTTTTACCATACAATACAGGAGCTGCATATGAAAGTAGGTATTATCGGCGGATCAGGACTTGATAATCCTGACATGTTTACAATCGAAGCGGAAAAAACTGTTACGACGAAATACGGTAGTCCGTCGTCGAACCTGAAATTCGGAAAGATCGGCGGAACGGATGTCGTTCTGCTTTCACGTCACGGCATCAATCACCAGTACAGTCCGACCGAGGTTAACTACCGCGCGAATATAATGGCACTGAAAGATGCAGGCGTTACGCACATTCTGGCGACGACCGCCTGCGGTTCCCTGCGCGAAGAAATCGGCCGCGGTCATTTTGTCGTGCTCGACCAGTTCATCGACTTTACACGTTTCCGCAAAAACACATTCTTTGATTCGTTTGAAACCGGTGCAGTCCATACGGCTATGCCGGAACCGTTCGATAAATTCCTCCGTGAACGGCTTTACAAGGCAGGAAGCGAGATTGGCCTTTCCATTCATGAACGCGGATGTGTGATTACCGAGGAAGGGCCTCGTTTTGCAACGCGTGCCGAATCGAAAATGTTCCGAATCTGGGGAGCAGACGTAGTGAATATGTCTATCGCTCCGGAAGCAATGCTTGCAAATGAAGTAAAGATTCCTTACGCTGCGGTTGCAATGGCGACGGACTATGATTCATGGAAAGAAGATGAAGAACCGGTCACATGGGAACAGATAAACGAGGTATTCAGCCGGAATGCACAGAATATGATAACACTTCTCAAGACGACGGTATCGGAACTGGGAAAAGAGGACTGCTGATTGTGTTACCGGTATTTTACCGGTAGAGTCCTGAATATTGAAGATACCGTATTTCGGTGTAAACTCTGACTACTGTTTAAAAACGTCCGTGAAATACCCCGACGCGGACGGCTGTTCTCCCCCGTCGTGCAGGTGCTGGGTGTCGCCTAGTACCTGCACGCGGAACGCAGCCGTGCAGGGGATGCGTTCTTCCGAAGCAAGAACGGTGAGGGATGAAGGCGCGACAAAAAATCCCTGCCAGAGCTGTACCGGCGATATGTTGAGCAGGTGACCAAGCACCGCAAACATGACACCCATGTGGCAGAAAAACACAAGCGTGCGGTCGTCGTATGATTTCTTGTACGTATCAGTTGCTTTTGCAAGGAATCCTTTCTGGCAGTGAGTTCCGTCTGTTTTGTATATTCCGCGCTTACGGATGTAGCCGTAGCGCGCAAGAATACCGTCTATTCCGCTGCATACGTCGTCGAAATGCTGAGTAATGGCTCCGCTTTCCATAACAGGCGTATGCATCCACGTGTCTTTGTCGCTGAGCCGGCTGTTTGCCGGATCGGTGAATAATGCCGGAAGCCGGTCCCATGCAATATGTTTGTTTCTCGTGTCCGGATCTACAACAGGGTAGTAGAATTCCTGCAGCGCGTTTTGACAGAAGCACTGCTTCGCGCATTCCTTTTTTGGTGAGAGAGTCGACGGTATAATCAGGATCGCCGTGGCAGATGAACAGCAGGTACATAAATAATTATTTCTCCAGTCGTTTTACAAGATATGGCATGACTGTTTCAAAATCGACACCGTACCAGTTGTAGTCTTTGTGGGATACAGTTGCTTTTATCGCTTCAACGACGTAATCTGCGGCAAGTGCATATGCTTTTTCGAGCGTCCATCCGCGCATGAGTGCGCCTACGCAGACACTGGCGAATATATCGCCGGTCCCGTGGAAACTTGTCGGAAGTTTTTCGTGGAAATAACTTGAGAATGTACCGGAACCTGTATCGTACGACATAATGCCGATTTTACCATTATTGAATTCAACGCCCTTTACGACCACTTTCTTTGCTCCCAGTCCTGCAAGTTTGCGGAGTATATCTTTAATGTAATTTTCGTCGTATCCGGAAGGTCTGTAGGGAATGCCGAGCATAAAAGACGCTTCAGTAAGATTCGGGACGATGACATCGGCTCTGCCTGCAAGCTTTGCCATTGCGAACGCGAATTCCTGTGTGAATCCCGGATACAGTTTACCGTTGTCCGCCATGCACGGATCAACGAATATAAGCGTATTGCTGCCGCCGAAATCAGTGAACAGTTTCGACATAAGGTCAAGCTGTCTGAAAGAGCCGAGGTACCCTGTATAAATTGCATCAAACCTGATTTTTTCCTGCTTCCAGTGGCTGCAGACAGGTTCAATATCGTCCGTAAGGTCGCGGAACGTAAATCCCTTGAATGCGGTATGAGTTGAAAGGACAGCTGTCGGCAGTACGGCAGTTTCGACCCCCATTGCGGAAATGACGGGTAGCGCTACGGTAAGTGAGCATTTCCCTACACAGGAAATATCCTGCACAGTAATTATACGTTTCATTTTTACCTCCCTGTTTATGGATATCTGTAATAATAGCAGAATACTATAGTTATGTAAATTTCGTTATAATTATACTTATATTTTTTTGCTTCACTTAACGCCCTGTTTATTATATAGTAGAAAAAATATTTTTTATGGGGGTACAATATGACATCATCGGACAAAACTATCGACATTCTTGATTCCACACTGCGCGACGGGGCGCAGGGAGAGGGAATCAGTTTTTCTGTTCAGGACAAGATTCATATTGTACAGGCTCTTGATGAGCTGGGCATAACATACATTGAAGCCGGTAATCCCGGATCAAACCCAAAGGATATGGAGTTTTTTCAGGAAATTAAAAAAATCCCGCTTTCGCATGCGAAACTCTGCGCTTTCGGCTCTACAAGGCGGAAAGATATTGCCTGTCCGGAAGATGCGAACCTGCAGAGTCTGCTGGCGGCCGGAACTCACGACGTCGTCATATTCGGAAAGTCATGGACGTTCCATGTAACGGAAATTATAAAGACAACGCTTGAAGAGAATCTTGCAATGATACGGGACACATGCAGCTACCTTACGGGTAACGGACGGAACGTTATTTACGACGCTGAACATTTTTTTACCGGTTATCAGGAGAATAAAGAATATGCGATGAAAACGCTTCAGGCTGCTCTTGACGGAGGTGCAACTGTATTCAGTCTGTGCGAGACGAAAGGGGGAATTCTTCCCGACGAATGCCGCGAAATAGTGTCGGACGTTGTTGCAGCGTTCGGCAGCAGAGTTGTAGTGGGAATACATACTCATGACGACAGCGGTCTTGCTGTTGCAAATTCGCTTATTGCTGTGCAGGCAGGTGCCCGCCACGTTCAGGGAACGCTTCTCGGGTTCGGAGAACGCACAGGAAATGCCAATCTTTCGACGGTTATCGCCGACCTTGAACTTAAGATGGGCTACAAATGTATTCCGGATGGAAAGCTGGAGACGCTTACTCCGACAGTAAAGGGTGTTGCCGAAATTTCCAATATTGCCCTGAATCCGCAGATGCCATACGTCGGTGGGAACGCGTTTGCACACAAAGCGGGTATGCACATCGACGCAGTACTCAAGAACCCGGTTGCATACGAGCATGTTGCTCCTGAAGCTGTCGGTAATTCAAGAGTGTTCCTTATGAGCGAAGTTGCCGGCCGCAGCATGATAATAGAAAAAATCCAGAAGTTCGATCCGACCATCACAAAGGATAATCCTGTTGTGAAGGACATTATGAAGAAGATGAAGGAGCTCGAATTTGAAGGATACCAGTTTGAAGGCGCCGACGGAAGTTTTGAGCTGCTAGTGCGCAAGATTATCGGAAAATACCAGCCGTTTTTCAGGCTTCATTACTATCAGACAAGCGGCATGAATCCGCGGCCTGAAGAAGGGGTGAATGCATGTGCCCAGATCAAGCTGGAAGTGGACGGACAGATTGAAGTCACGGCAGGGGAAGGCGATGGTCCGGTAAACGCACTCGATATTGCACTCCGCAAGGCGCTTGTGCGTTTCTATCCTGCGGTCGAGAAAATCCGTCTTACCGATTACAAAGTCCGCGTTCTTGACGGAAAATCGGCAACGGCATCGCACGTGCGCGTACTCATTGAAAGTACAGACGGTACCGACTCATGGACGACGGTCGGTGTTTCCGCCGACGTTATGGAAGCTTCATGGCTTGCACTCGTTGACTCTTTCGAGTATAAACTTATCAAAGATCTCGAGAAGCATTTCAGGAAGATGATATGAAATTATGGTTTATGGAGAAATTCAGCTGGCGCAGGTTTACTATGTCGTTTTTCGGCACGGCATTTTTAGGTGCTGTGGTTGCACTGCTGCGTAAAGCTGAACTGGGGACTGATCCGTGGACAGCGTTTGTTGTCGGTATTGCTGATGTATTCCATTCGCGTTACGGTGTACTCTATCCGGTTCTCATCGGTATACTTATTGTAATTGTATTTATTGTCGACAGACATTACATTGGTATTGCGACAGTGCTCAACCTGTTTCTTGTCGGTACCGTAGCCGATTTTGTAAAGAGCGGACTTGACAGCTGGTTCAACGCGGATACGCTGCCGTTGAGAATTACATGCCTTGTTCTGGCTCTTGTTATTCTCTGCGTTGCGTCGTCGCTGTATATCACTGCCGATTTAGGCGTGTCTTCGTACGATGCCGTCTCGCTTATCATGAAAGACAAACTGCCGGTTCAGTTCCGCTGGTGCCGCATCTTTACCGATGCTATGTGCACGCTCGTCGGATTTCTGTGCGGGGCACGGACGGATGTCGGCATCGGTACTATCATTACTGCGCTGTGTATGGGACCGTTTACGCAGTTCTGCTGCGTTCATATAGCACAGCCTCTTCTTGGCGAAGGTAATTAATAACTCCGGCGATTGTTGACACAGTTCAGTAACTTTAGTATAACTGAAGTATAAGTAGTAATACTGAAATTGTGTTGATTTATTGGAGCTTTATATGAATAAAACAATCGCTTTGATCCCCGGAGACGGCATCGGGCCTGATGTCGTTGCGGAAGCTGTGCACGTACTGGACGCTGTTGCAAAAAAATTCGGACATACGTTTACCTATAAAAACGTTATTGCAGGAGGAGCCGCCATTGACAAGTGGGGAAGGCCGCTGCCGGAAGAT
>Ga0172378_10001084_pt1 | contig 24819 bp, 21 predicted proteins | sample GrowelOW332metaG_FD_119755 | JGI IMG/M metagenome (GOLD analysis project Ga0172378, IMG submission 119755) | Groundwater microbial communities from an aquifer near a municipal landfill in Southern Ontario, Canada - Pumphouse #3_1 metaG | ecosystem: Environmental > Aquatic > Deep subsurface >... | reverse complement strand
CTTCAGGCATCGCAGCGTCCACGAAGAGCTGTCCCATCCCCACGCTTTTGCTTCTTCCCGATTTTTTATTTTTTCAAGCAGACCCGGTAGCAGGATGCTTTCTCATCCAGAGTAAAATATTCCGGATGTTCTTTGAATAAAGTATTCAGTTTTGCATTATGAGCCCCATACAGTCGCGGATCAAAATCCGGTTTGATATTATTTAGATATGCACCTACAGCTGACAAGGTCGCCCAACCCGAATCATCCAAGGAACGTTCGATGGCGTCTTTCAGTAATTCCAGGGGGAGCTCATCCTTAGCATTCAGCACCTTCGCTGTTTTCGCTTTCAAAACCTTGGCGTTTGCTTTATCGTTTTTCGCCGAATCAACCGGTTTAGCGTCAGCAACTGCCAACGGCAATTGTGCTACGGGAGGGGTTTTATTGGTCGAAACAACGTTCTTTTTGACAGCCGTTTTTTTGCCCTTGCCAGCGGCTTTGGGGACAGCTTTGTCGTCATCGATGACAGCTGCAGGAAGCTGCACTTCCTGTTGTTGTCGCAGTACTTCCACGTAGGTAAAGCGATGACAGGCATTACGGAAGGCTTCCGGTGTCTTCTGTTCACCAAAGCCATATACCTTCAAACCGGCCTCCCGGATCCGCATCGCCAATCCGGTAAAATCACTGTCGCTGGAAACAAGACAGAATCCATCAAAAAGACTGGAATGAAGCAAATCCATCGCATCAATAATCAATGCGCTGTCGGTTGCATTCTTGCCTTTCGTATAAGCAAATTGCTGCATCGGCTTAATTGCATATTTATTCAAGGTCAGCTTCCACTGTGAACTCAAAGGAGAGGTAAAATCCCCGTATATGCGCTTCACCACGGCTTCCCCAAGACCGGCAATCTCGGCCAACAGGCTTTCGATAATTACCGCAGGGGCATTTTCTGCGTCAATCAGAACTGCAAGTTTGATTCCAACAGATTCATTATTCATCGTAACACACCACCTTTTTGTGGGAGATACTTGTTAGCAAAAGGCAAAACATATTGCCGCACCGCGTGACCGTTTGTAGTTCAGCTTTAGCCTGCGTTTCCGTTCTAAAAACCTTTTTCTAAGGCCTTCGATTCTGCTGATGGGAAGGATCGCCAATCGATAACCATACCGAGATTATGTTCTGTGTTCTTGTCCAACAACTTGTAGGCCTCGAGGATATTTTCTTGCGTAAAACGGTGAGTGATATAGGGGGTCACCTTCAGCCAGCCCCTCTGGATCAAATGGCGGACTTCCTCGGTATCCGTTGCACTGGTTCCACAGGTTGTTTTGATGGTCAACTCCTTGATCTTAATCTGATCCAAGTCGATGGCACGGTGGTCAAGATCAAAATATTGCGCCTGCAACAGTAAAGTTCCCTGATAACGAACAAACTTTACATATCGGTCGATGGCAGCTGGGACGCCAACGGTATCCTGCAGAATGTCAAAGCCATCCGGCGCATAGGCCTTCAGCTTCGCCTCAAGATCAGCATCGTTGCCATCCAGACAGAGAAAATCAGGAAATTGCTTGTTCACAAAAGCCACATGTTCAGAATCCGTGTCAATCAAAACGGAATAAGTTCCGCGCAAACCAGCGATTTGTGCAGCCGACAAGCTGACGATACCCGCTCCGATATGCAACATCTTCTGCCTCGGCTGGACTTGCAACGCATTCACACCACGGTTGCCGACGGCGACTAGAATGCTAAATACGACCTGTTCAGCAAGAGCCGGATCCATATCTCCATGCCCCAGAATTGTATATCCCCCGGGAGCTGAAACGCTGTGGGCGATGTGAGCCCCAAACATATTGATGACCGGAGCCATTACCTTGTTACTGGATCCGTAGACGATATCACCGATTTTATGGGAACTGACACTGGAGCCAACAGCCTCAACAATGCCGATACGATGATATCCTGGAATACAGGGGAAACGCGTGCCAATATGCTTACCACGCAAGGTCCAGCGTTCTGTACCCGGAGAAACAGCCGTCCATAGGGTGCGAACCAGGATGTCCTCTGTCCCGAGATCAGCAATTTCAACCTCCATGACTTCATAAGCATTTGCGGCAGTAAAAACAACGGCTTGGCTTTTCATCACTTTCCTTTCCCTGAGGTAAAACCCTGGGTTGAATCCGAAAAATGGCACAGTACGGAATATTAAATCAGATATCAAATACGATTTTGACGGCTTCCTTGCGTTCAATCATATCAAAGCCTTCGGAAATCATGCGCAAGGGCAGGCGATGGGAATAAAGGTCGTCAAGGCGAACCATGCCATGCCGGATGGCGCTGAGCAAGTAGTCATGCGTCCACACCTCGCCGGTATTTCCCCCAAGCAGCTTGTCCCCGGGAATATGCGAGGCCACCGGATCATCCGTCGGATAGGTCGCATAAGCACTGACCTTCCCCTCTGCGGACAGCGCAAGCAAACATTTTTCAATATATTGCGGTGAGCCGGTAGCATCAATCAGGCGCGACACCCCAGCACCACCGGTAATTTCCATCACCGCTTCCCGGATATCCTGTTTTTCAGTATTAATCACATAATCAGCACCAATCTTTTTGGCGAGGGTCAACTGCCAATCCTTGCGAGCTGCAACAATCAGCGGATAGCCGCCAAGCAGCTTGATGCCACGACAAAACGCTAAGGCGACCGAACCTGCGCCCAGCAACAAGGTTGCAGTATTCAAAGTGACCCCGACGCTGTGTGCATAACCAGTAACTTCTTTCAAGGTAATCAGCTGTACAGCATCTGCGGGATCCAACCCCAGATCTTCAGGAACAATGAGTTGATACTGCGAATAGCTGTTGACTGGAGCTGTGGCATCGTCGGCCCGCCAAGCTGCCGCATCGGTCACCAGTCCATATTCGGCAAAACCGCCCCACATCGAGCTAAAGTCACCGATCCGGTCACCAGGATAGATCGGCGTCGGGCGCAAAACCATGTCACCACACTGATAATTCCGGACTTTTTTGCCGGCCTCGATAACCACGCCGATGCTTTCATGCCCGAGAACCCCGGGATATTCCTGTTTCCAAGGCAACTTGTTATGAATATGCTTCTTGTCCGTACCAGTGCAGGAAGCACATAAAAGATGCTTGCAAAGACACTGGTAGTCATTCGGTTCCGGCATGGGAATCTCATCAATCCAGACTTTCCCCTCGCCATCGGTAATCGCTGCTTTCATTGCTGAGCCCTTCTTTTATGCTTCCTTAAACCGGGAACAGATCTCCTAAACAAACACTACAATAGTATCGTACCTGTTGAACTTTTGTCAAATCAGGGAAAATGGATCTGGTATCTACAGAGTCCATGTTTACAAAAAAGCCCTGTGACGGGGTTAACGGTCACAGGGCTGGGGAGGTTTCTGAAATTCAAAAAAACTTACTCAGCTTCTTGCTCTTCAGCCTGTTGTTTGTTTTTTTCGATTTCGGCCTGCAGTTTTTGGATTTCCTCGTCATTGGTTTTCAGATAAAGGGTAAGGTTGGAGGGATTGAACTGGTAGTTGCGTTTGGGATGTACCTGATAGATATTATACAGGGCATTAACTACGAGCGCCCAGCGTTGCGCCAAGGCATCATGCTCTTTCTGAAGAGTGGCTTTGCGCGTTTCGTCACCTTCCTTCTCAATGATTTCTTTCAACTCAACAATCCGTTTAGCATAAGTGTCACGCGCCTGAATCGCCCGGGCAAAAACTTCCGTAATCGTGCCGACGCGCAGATAAATAGTCGATTTGACACTGTCATATTCATAGGAACGATTGCCACCCAGACCAAAAATCACATCCATATAAGTCGTGGCTTCGCCTAGAGCTTTACGAGCCTGCGCCAAATTTTTGCTGATTGTAGTCGCTTCTTCGCCAGTACTTTCCTTCAGCTTCACAGTCTCCTGTTCGATAAAACGAACCAGCAAAGCCCGCCGTTTCAAAGCCTTGGAAAAAGCCTGTTCCATGGTCACCAAGGGCAGCAGCTTATCTTCCAAATTCGCTTCAGCTGCCGCCGTTTCTTCGGCCTGCAAACGATAACTACCACACAGCAACATCACGACCACAGCACCCGTAAAAAATTTCTTCAAATTCATTGCCAATTCCTTTCCATTTTTTTATTCGACCTTTATTCTGCCATAGATTGCCCTACAACAGAATCCAAAAACCGATTTACTCTACTCTGGTTTTTTTTATTTACAAATCATTTTTCGAAAAAGCATCGGATATCTCTGGTAATCGGTCGCTTTCTCTCCCTTACTTCAAGCTTGGACTTTTCATCTTTCAGAAGACAACTACAATATTCAAGCGTTTTATACCGAGATGGAGAGATTTTTCTGTAGTTATTATCAACGCGTGGAAAGTTCAGGTCTATAACGCCTATCCGTTGTTGAATCTATATGGAATGCGGGAACATAGCTCCCGCTCCACAATGCCTGTCCACAAAAGGGCTCTCTAGCGACTATCCATAAGGAAACTCTACTGATTTTTCCTACCGTACTACAGTTCGATCATCGGACACTTTATGATTTCGGGATTATATTATATTACTTTCTAAGAGTTTTCTGTTTTGGTGGAAAAAACCTGCAACCTGTACACTTGTGGTACAAGCCGCGTTTCCATCTCCGACAATTTGGCATGTTTATCAGATTACTTCCATGGAGTCGCAGGGTCTGATGCACCACGCTTTGGAGAATAATTTTTCGCACATAGCAAGCATGTCCTGCAGTGCCCCTCCGGAGCTCCAGTTTTTTGGAAAGTGCCCATTTCTGAATTGTTGACATTCCTATCGATTTTGTTTGTGGACGAAAGTCCACTCCAAGTTTCTCTGTCGTTTTCTTGATATCAGGCTGTTTTTAAGCAAGTAATGATTTTTAAACCTGTGAGATTCTGGCCGTTGGAGAATCGGCTTTGCCATTATTCCTGGGGCAGCTGTTCACGAGCTGGGCATTTGCCGTATCTGGCGGAGCTGTTATCTCTTCCGGATGATGGGCGGCCTCTGGCGGAGCTCTGGATCGGCGCGCATCCCTCGCGACCGTCCACCGTGCAGATCAACGGCCAAAACATCTTGCTCGACCAGCTGATTCATCAGTTCCCAGAGGAAATTCTGGGACGGCACTGCTTGGCAGCTGGTTTCCAAAACTTACCCTTTCTGCTGAAAATTCTCAGTTGTGAAAAGCCGCTTTCCATCCAATGCCATCCCGATCTCAAGACAGCGGCAGGCTTGCATGCACAATTCCCGGAGCGCTATCCGGACAGCAACCATAAACCGGAAATTTTGCTGGCCTTGACACCCTTTGATGCCTTGGCAGGATTCCGGGAGAAGTCCGACATTCTACACGATTTAATGGCGCGCGATCTGTTTCATGAGTGGTTGCATTTCCGGCAAGAACAACAATTCAGTTTGGATAACAAAGGCCTCTGCCAGGCTCTCTTTGCCTTGCCAAAGTCTTTGCTGGTGCCGATGCTGGAACAGGCTGCCGCAACGCTGGCTTCCTGCGGCACGCTCCTGCCAGCAGAAAAACTTTTTTTGCGCTTGTTGCAGGATTATCCCGGTGATGCAGGAAGCCTGTTTGCCTTTCTGCTCAATCATCTCCAGCTCGAACCCGGCCAGGCCCTTTTCTTGGCACCAAGGCAAATCCATGCTTATCTGCAGGGCACCGGCGTGGAATGCATGGCCAGCTCGGATAATGTGATCCGAGCCGGGCTGACCCAAAAAATAATCGCGCCCGACGAACTGCTGGCAGCCGCGGATTTTGAAAGCCGCCCGCCAGAAATTCAATGCGGGCAGTTCTGCGCTCCGGGCAAACGGCATTATGTCGTTCCGGCAAAGGAATTTCAGCTGACCCTACTGGAAAATGCCAATCTGGACTTAGCTGGACTTCCGGAAACCCCAGGCATCCTGCTGGTTCTTAAAGGAAGTGGCGAAATCTGCTGCCCGAATGGGAATTGTTATTTCGCCGGCAAAGGCAGCGCTTGGTTGCGTCCAGCGAAGCTCAGAAATGGGAGCTTCCGGCCCGCGGACGAAAATACGCTTGCAGTATGGTGTGACGGAATCGTTGTCAAGCATGACAACATCTCATGAAAAAAACGGATGAAGGTCGAAAACAACCATGGAACAAAACAGCGAAAATGATTTCGGGGCGATGTTTGAAGCAAAAGAACGGCAGAAAGTTCACATCAAGCCCGGCGAAAAAGTCACAGGACGCATCATCATGATCGGCAAAGACACCGTCTTTGTTGATTTAGGCGCCCGTACAGATGGTGTCATCGATAAGCTGGACTTTGCAGATGGCAAAGGCGGTTTCACGGTCTCGGAGGGCGATATCGTGGAAGCCTATTGCATGGGTTGGACGGATGAAGGCATCAAGTTGCAGATCAAAATGCGAGGCGGACGAGAAACCGATTCCGGAGTCGAAGAAGCGTTTCACGCCAAAATGCCGATAGAGGGTAAGGTCACCGCTGAGCGCAAAGGCGGCTATACAATTCAGGTCTCCCAGACCGAAGGGTTCTGCCCCTTTTCGCAAATCGATGGACGCGGCATTAAAAAAGAGCCCGTAGAATATATTGGTCAGACCTTCCTGTTCAAAATTACCGAATATGCGGAAGAAGGCCGCAATGTCGTTCTGAGCCGGCGAGCGCTTCTGGAAGAGGAAGCACAGAAAAACCGCGCCGTGCTGAAGGCATCTCTACGGGAAGGCGACATCGTCAGCGGGTTCGTCGTCAAAGTGATGCCGTTTGGTGCGTTTGTCGACTTGGGCGGTCTGGAAGGCATGGTACATGTCAGTGAAATGAGCTGGGAGCGCGTTGACAATCCTGAAGATTACGTTCAGGAGGGGCAAGAAGTCCAGGTCAAAGTTTTACAGCTCGAATGGGCCGACGGCGACAAAAAAGAACGCATTGGCCTGAGCATGAAACAAGCCCAGGTGGATCCCTGGGAGCGCATCGCCGATGCCCCGGAATACGCCGTCGGCACCCGCCGTAGCGGCAAAGTCACCCGTATCAGCGATTTCGGCGTATTCATCGAACTGGAACCCGGCGTCGATGGTCTGGCGCATATTTCTCAACTGGGGGCTGATCATCGTGTCGAACACCCCTCGGAAATCGTCAAGATCGGCGATCCGGTCGAGGTGACGATTCTGGGGCTGGAGCCTGAGCGCAAACGCATCGCGCTCTGCATCGGAGAGCCCAAGACAAATGCCGAGAAACCGGCAGAATTGACCCTCGAAGAAGAAAAAGAAATCATCAGCAATGCGGTAGCCGGGCAGAAGCTCGAAGGGGAAGTCGAAAGTCAAAAACCCTTCGGTCTTTTTGTCAAACTGCCGGATGGCCGCACCGGCCTGCTGCATATCAGCCAAATCCCACTGCCCGAAGGAAGCGGCCTTCAAGTACGTTCCTTGTATCGCATGTATCCCCTGCACAGCAAAGTCGAAGTCATCATCCGCGATATTGATGGCAACAGAATCTCTCTGACACTGCCGGAAACGCTGGAAAAAGAGCAGGAAATGGAACGCGAAACCCCAGTGAATGTCAAAGATAGCGCCGACGCGAGCTTCGGTACGCTCGATGATGTATTCGGCAATTTAAAACTCTAAACCCAGAAGCGCATCCCCGGGAGACCCAAACACCCCGCCGGATTGAAAGCCTAAAGCATTTTTTTGAGGTGGTAAATCGTAATGAGTAAAAAAAACAGCAACTTTAACGAAGAGAAGGATGTCCAAACGCCCGAAAGCGAAAACGTCGTCGAGAAAGATACAAATCTGACCCCCCAAGAGGAAACTCCGGTTGAACCCCAAGATTCTGCCCCGCCGCCACCGCCACCAACACCGACGACGGAAGAATTGCTGGCGCAGGCCAACGACCGTTTTCTTCGCGCCAGAGCGGATTTTGAAAATTACCGCAAACGGATGGCTCGCGAGTTCGGTGAGGTGCGGGATACTTGCCGGCAGCAAACCATTGCCGAGTTTCTCAACGTCTATGACATGTTCCTGCTGGCCGTCGAGCATGCCGAACAGGCCACCGACTTGGAAAGCCTGAAACAAGGGCTCAAAATGATCCTCGGCGAATTTCAGCGCACCTTCGAAAACCTCGGCGTCAAAAAAATAGAAACCATCGGTCAGGATTTCGATCCCGGCATCCACGAAGCGACTTCCCAAGAAGCCAGCGACTCCGTCCCGGAAGGTAAAATCATCCGTGAATGGAAAGCGGGATTTATGCTCAACAGCAAATTGCTTCGTACCGCGACCGTCATCATTTCCGCTGGAAAGAAAACACCGGAACAACCGTAAGATGTCAGAATCGACGAATTGAATGCTGAAAAGTCTGCTGTTAAGGAGAACGTTTTGTTATGGCTGAAGATTATTATTCCATTCTCGGGGTGGAGCGAAGTGCCACACCGGATGATGTCAAAAAAGCATATCGTAAACTGGCGATGAAATTCCATCCCGACCGCAACCCAGATAACAAGGAGGCGGAAGAAAAATTCAAGGAAATCAACGCCGCATACGAAGTACTCAGTGACGAAAAAAAGCGCCGCCAGTATGACCAAATGGGACACCAGATGTTTACTCAGGGCGGACGCGGCGGCGGCAGCGGCATGAGCGCAGAGGATATCTTCGCCTCCGTCTTCGGCAGCGGCAGCGGAGATGGCGGGGATTTCTTCAGCAGTTTCTTCGGTGGCGGCAGCGGACGCAGCCGAAATGCTGCTACGCGCGGAGAAGACCTGCTTTACGAAATGGAAATCAACTTTGAAGATGCCATTTTCGGCATAGAAAAAGACATTACCATTCCCCGTTCGGAGACGTGTTCCCGTTGTAATGGCAGTGGCGCTGAACCCGGGTCTTCCCGGAAAACCTGCCAACACTGCGGCGGCCATGGGCAGGTCGCCATGACGCAGGGTTTTTTCAGCGTCCGGCAGACCTGTTCGTACTGCCGCGGCACCGGCACCATCCTGGAACACCCCTGTAAAGACTGCCACGGTGAAGGCAGCGCCCGGAAAAGCAAGAAGCTGTCGATCACCATCCCGGCGGGCGTCGACAATGGCTCGCGTCTGCGCGTTTCCGGTGAAGGCAATGCCGGGCAGCGTGGCGGCCCTCCGGGAGACTTGTATGTCTCTCTGCATATTAAGCGACATGAAATCTTTGTGCGCGATAATCTGGATTTATATTGTGATGTCCCGGTACCCTTTCCTCTACCTGCGCTCGGCGGCACGATTGATGTGCCAACCATCTCCGGCAAAGAGAATCTGAAAATTCCAGTCGGCATACAGACCGGGACGAAGCTGCGTCTGAAAGGCAAGGGGGTTCCCTCATTGAATGGACGCGGGCGCGGAGATCAATATGTCCGCATCATCGTCGAGGTCCCGACCAATCTGAATTCGGAACAGAAAAAGAAACTTAAGGAATTCGCAGATTCCTGTACTGCCAGCGTTAATCCAAGGGCGCAGTCTTTTCTTGAAAAAGCAAAGAAATTCTTCCTGTAAAAGAAGTCCAGCTGGCATCTGTTCTTGAGCTAAAATTCTGAAGGAGGTTTCATGCTGCATTTGTTGCTCGTTTTCTGCCTGCTCTTTAGCAGCGTCATCCGCTCTCAAACGGTAACGGAAAGTGAAGCCGAGACGATCGCCAAATGCCTACACGACCTGCAGAGTCCGGATGCCACAACCCGGCGAACCGCGGCCTTGATCATTGGAAAATATGATACCCCACAGGCCAAAACAGCCTTGTTAAATTGCTTGAAAGACCCAGATGCCGGCATCCGCCAAAGCGCTCTGGTTTCGCTGACCGAAGAAGAGCGAAAGATCACTCCGGAAACCGGTCAGGAAATTCTGCGCCTGCTGACAGATGAAGATGTACATATCCGACGCATTGCCTCTTCGCTGCTGGACAAAGCCATCGGTCAAGGTGGCAACCGGATCATCGGCACCCGGGTAATTATCCGGGGCAATCTGCAGCAACCGAAAGCTTTGCAGAACCCCGACACCATAAAATATCTGAATCTGGCTCTGCAGGATCCGGATCCCTCAGTACAACGCAATATTCTGCTGGCTGCCGGATACTTCCCGGGAATTCTGAAACGCGAAAATCTGGAACCGTTTTTTACTGCAGAGTCAATGGAGCTGCAGATTCTCGCCCTGAAGGCTTATGCTCGCTGTCAGGGCGAAGAAGACCTGCGCGCCCTACAGGTGCAGCCCCTGCTTAAAAATCCGCAAGCTGCGCTGCGCTTTGAGCTGGCGTATCTGGCGGCAAATCTCGGCGAAGCCGGCAATCCCCTGCTGGAAAGCTTAGCCACGGATCCGGAAGCTCTGGTTCGTCTAGCCGCCATCGGCATCTTGGCCAGAGAAGTCTCGCTGGAAAATCTCGCCCGCCTGAAAGCCGCTTTGCTGGATGAAACAATTGCCGCGGAATTGCGCGAGCCCCTGATCACACCACTGCGGCATTATGGCGAACAAGCCCTACCAGTCTGCGAACAATTGCTAACCAGTTCTTCCAGTGCCTTGCGTATCGCTGCTCTGCGGATGCTGGCCTTCCAACAGCCCGGCTCCAGCGCCGCAGAAGTCTTCCTGAATGCCCTCCAGGATAATATGCAGGAAGCCAGACAGCTCGCCATGATGGCGCTGAGACGCAATAAAACGACCCTCACCAAAGAGCAAACCCTGCCGATCCTGAAAAGCCCCTATCCGGAAGTACGCGCCTTCTGCCTGCGGCTGCCCGCGGAACGCGAAGTGCTGCTCGAATTAGCGCGGCAGGCCCTGCTCGATGAAGATGCCCAGGTGCGCAGAAACGCTCTGCAAATCCATATTCAACAACGCCCTGAGGGCTATCAAGATATTTTACTGGCCGCGCTAGAAGATCAGGAAACCGCCATTCAGGAAATGGCTGCGGCAAGCCTGATCCCCTTTGCCAGGGATCCCATTATTCATGAAACCCTGCAAAACTATTTGAATACTTGCCAGAATGAGGCTCTCAAAACCCGCCTCGGACGCTTCCTCAAAATCCCGCCACGAAAATAATCCATCGTGCTAAAAATATCATTTTGGGGCATCCCCGTTCGTAGTACAGCCCGCATCGCCTCAGCAGGCCGATTCCCCGTTCCCAAACAGTTCCGTCTGGCGCCGCAGAGTCCGCAGCATCTATTTCTGGGAGTGTTTACCTGGGCAGGGAGCGGGTGTTTTGCAGTACCTCTCTGCAGTACCCGATCTTGAGGGAGGCGAGTTTCTGAACTTTCGTCACATGTACTATGATTTACCCAAAAACACTAGTAAACACCCAAAACAAATCACTCTCTGTAAGAAATGCGTTGGGGTCGATACTAATGCTTACAATGTGCTCCCGAGGTCGGTATCTTCCAACGTTTCCTGATCTTCGGCCTGTTCGAGGAAGGAGTCATCCGGGCGGAAGCGCTTGGGCAAAACTTTCTTTTTCGCCATTTTCAGACCCTTGCTACGCAAGACCTGACCGATCTTCACCACGCTGTGCTTATTGGGGCCATCCTTAAGCTTGTTGACGGCATCCTGATAGCTGTTCTGGGCACTTTCAAGATTTTTACCGACCTTGTCAAAATGCTCATAGAAATCATAGAGGCGATCGAGCATAATACTGGCATCTTTGAGGATGCTTTCCAAATTGCTGTCCTGTTCGACTTTAACCCAATAATTTTGGATCATCTGCAGCAGAGCCATCAGATTGACGGGGCTGACAATCAGCACCCTTTTTTCAAAAGCATCCTGCCATAGTTTCAGATCCTTGCTCATCGCCAATTGACAGGACGCCTCATTGGGGATAAACATGATCACATAATCCACGGTGTCGCGGTCTTCGCTGTGATAGGCTGGCAGATAATTGCGGTTGGCCAGGGTGACAAAATGCCGACGGACACTGGCAAGGTGACGGCTCAGGGCTTCTTCCCGGCTGTGATCATCCTCCGCGTTAACATAATCGAGATAGGCCGAAAGACTGACCTTGCTATCAATGATCACATCTGCACCCTTGGGATTGTGGACGATAATATCCGGGATCATGCGCCGGTTATCCGAATCGGTCAAGACTTTTCCCTGATCGTCTTTCAAGGCGCGCTGGCATTCATAATGAACGCCTTCCTGCAGGCCGCAGCGCTGCAGCATTTCCTCCAGAATCATTTCCCCCCAGTTGCCGACCGCTTTGTTATTCCCCTTGAGTGCTTGGGTCAAATTACTGGCTTCTCTGCCAACCTGTCGGCTGGTTTGCATTAGCTCCTGTAGAAAGGCACTCATCTTACTATTGATTTCAATCCCTTTTTCCTTCGAGCTTTCCACAGCCTTCTTGAATTCCTGCAAATCTTTCGCCAGCGGTTGTAAGATGGCCGTGACCTGATCTTTATTGACCTGATTTAAGGCGCCGGATTTCTCCTTGAGGATACTTTCTGAAAGGGTTTTAAACTCCTCTTTCATCAAAGCAATACGAGCCTGCCAGGCTTTTTCCATTTCAGCGCGGTTGAGTATAGCCTGCTGTGCGGCTTCCACTTCCCGCCGGCGCTGATGTTCCCGTTCAGCCTGCAAGAGCTGTTCCTGAGCAATAAGTTTTTCCTGGCAGACCGCCTGCAACGCCTCTTTTTCCAAAATCGCTTTCTGCTGAAGAACAGGCAATTGATTCAGACGTTCATGGAACAGCAGCCAAAACAGCAAAGCCCCGGCAATTAAACCACTAGTGAGCCCCACTGAAAACGTCATAATATCCATAACTTAAGTCCTTGACGGCCATCCCCAAAAGATGTTCATCCCAAGGCACTTCCGAACTTGATACAGACGGGTTGCTGCGACAACGCCAACATATCCGCTGGCGCCGTTTTCAGGCAGCCATTTTCGGCATCAAATTCATGCATCACCAAGGTATCAGTATATTGATGCGCAACAAGAATAAAACGCCCGCCGGGAACAAATTCAAAATCCCGTGGACCACGCCCCAAAGTTGGAGAAATGTTCATCAGAGCCAACAAACCACTGATGGCTTCAACCGCGAAAATTGCCAGGCTGTCATCGCCGCGATTGGAACAGCACAAGCGGGTGCCATCCTCAGAAAGCTTGATGGCCGCCGCCGTATTGGCACCCTGATAACTCTTCGGCAGAATCGATAATGTCTGCAAACGCTGTGGTGCTGTTGGCGTAGCAACATCCCAAACCGAGACGGTGCTGGCTAATTCATTGATAAGATAAGCAAATTTTCCATCCCGCCTGAAGACGATATGCCGCGGCCCCGCCCCGGGTTCTTCGTGTAAATCCGCTGAGGGCAGTGGGGTCAATATTCGCTCCCCCTGCCCTAATGCATAGGCCTTGACAGTGTCAATCCCCAGATCCACAGCGTATAAAATTTCTCCCGATGGGGATAATTCCATGCAATGCAGATGAGCCTGTTCCTGGCGGGTGGGGTGCGGCCCCCTGCCCGTATGCCGGAGCGCTTCGCCGTTTTCCTGAATAGAACCATCGGCTGCCAGGCGATAAGCCACCCCAGTACCTTCATGGTAATTGGCAGCAAAAAGGAACTGATTGTGTTGGTCGCTCATGATATAGCAGGGCGGGCCTGCCAGCGATGGCCGGGCATTGAGAAGATTCAGCTCCGTCCCCTGGATAGCAAAGGCCACCAAAGCGCCACGCCCGCTTTCAGCAAACTCCTCCAACCCGGCACAAGCATACAGAAAGCGCTTGTCCGCAGAAACTCGCAGATACGTCGGGCGTTCATAGCCGCGACAGACCGACAAAAGCTCCATCGCGCCAGTCTCACTGTTCACTGAAAGCACGGGAATGCCGTAATCGTGATCAGCATATGTCCCGATATAGGTAATGTATTTACTCATTTGTACTACTGTTAACCTGTTTTCTGGCGCCTTGTCCCGTCCTGCGGGGGGGGACGTGCGACCACCCTTTCAATTCAGGCATACACCGGGCTGAGATATGCGCAAGCGCGATAATCATCGCCGGCAAAACGATCCCACAACGTCGGGCGAAAAACATCTTGTGCGTCAACATTATGCATATCCACCGGAATGCGCAACATGGCATTGAAGGTCAATAAGTCTGCACCGATCAAGCCGAAGCTGTTGGCATCGTGATTGGGGCCGATCTTGGACATGTATTCAAAAGACGTCATGCCGCGTGGGCTCCAGTAGGTCTCCGGCCAGGTACGATCCGTCACCAAACTGATATGATCGGAAACCTTTTTCGGCAGATCGATCGTATCGCCTTCGACAATGGAACAGGTGAACATGTCGCCAACCATATTGTACCGGTATGCCGTCATCGGAATATTGCCAGGCGACGTGAAATGACTGGAAAGTCCATCGCCGGGGAAGTAGGTCAGCGCTGCATTCATGTAGGTTGTATTCTTGATTGCTTCCGCCATCAGTGCATCCTGCAGCTTTGGGTTCGCACAAATTGCCTGCCAAACTTCCTGTACACTGAGTTTACTGCCTCCCTTAACCAATTTGAAGATGTCCACCCCGTAATCCAAAGCCCCGGATCCGGAATTGCGTTTGTCTATAATACCGCGCGGGCAGATCTTGCTGACATCCACACCAGTGGCTTTCTTGATCGAATTCGGTGTCCAATTGGTACGAATGTCCGCAAAAAGCTGAGGAACGCCGCCGGAAACTAGATTGGCTGCCAGCATCCCCATCCCATTTTTGCTGTCATTTTCCGTGGCGACAATGCGTGGTTTGCGGAAACCAGTCCAGTCAAATGAGCTGTTCAAGATCGATTCGGTGACATCGAAGTTCGGGTTGTAATCCGTCCACTGCCGCTGCCCCTGGGTTCCTGCCGCGATGGCATTGGCACCTTGTGCATATTCCACATCCGGAGTAAAGCCCCAGCGTTTGGCATATCGGGCATCCGCCAGCTTGGGATTTCCATTCATCAGATCCCGGACGATCAGAGTCATTTTAACACAGGTATCCAGCAATTGCGCATCGCTGAGTCCATTTCGCCGATCCTTGGGTTTATTAAAATTGCTGATCTTGAATTTCTTCAGGAAGACGGTTGCTTTGGCGACTTCCTCATGATCATAAAAGCCGTTATTAAGGCGTCCGGTGATAATACTCTGGTCGACCGAGACCGTCCCCATGCCGAAATAATTCATCATGGCATTCCGCCGGACATCAGAGCCGATGATCCCCATGGAAACTCCACCGACCGACAGATAATTTTTGCCCCGCATATAAGCAACCGCTGCTGCACAACGGGCAAAACGCAAAAGACGTCCAGCCACAAAATCCGAGAGAGCGCCTTCTTCATCTTCAAGATCCGGTGAATACACGCAGAAGATCGGACGTTTCTTCTCATCCATGGCAGCCGTAAACGCTTTCAGCCAGACAGCTCCCGGACGATCGGTCTGATTCAATCCGTAGGCACATTGCTGCCATTCGGTCGAACCAACCCCCATCATCGCCCCCATCAATTCATCCGAATACGCCCAGCTGCGACCCACCCAGATATTAGCGCTTACACCTTGCGTAGCATAATATTGCTGCGCCCTGGCAGCAGTCCTGGCACCATAAACGATTTCCGGTGCCACGACCACCCGAATCGGACTGCCATCCGGCTGACGCACCTTTGTCATCAGCAGATCATACACTTTTTCCACCATACCCCAAGTACGGGCCAAGTTATCCTCATAGGCACCATAACGCCCATCCGATACCGGAGTAATTGCAATCGTCGGCACCTGTCCCAGTACGACTTTTTCGACTTCCTGAAAACTTCGCGGCGACTTGCCCAGTTTCACAAAATCCGGACGCTCTGAAATACCGATTGCGGGTGTTGCACATGCCGTCTTCTTTGCCATCTCTTGACTCCCTTTGGATGTAAATGATGAATATGCTCAGGCGATAAAACAAACGCTATAATTTTACTTAAAAATAATCCCTTGCGCCGGAAAGGCAAGCCCATCCCGGCAATTTTTCCACAAAATCGCGTCTATACTCTTGATCACTTGGACTTGTACTTCCACTGTTGTAACAACAGAGGGCGCCTTTTACTGCTTGTCCAACGCGCTATCCTTCGGTTTGCCCCATTTACCTGACAGACTCCAAGCGAGAAAAATCCCTATTGCGATCCCCGCAAGCAATGTGATCATCAGCAACGCCGTCTTAGGCATTGTCACCGTAAAGAAAAGGAATTTGGTTTCCACGGAACCGCCGTTTTGCAGAATCCAGACTGCGGCCAAAACCATTAAACCTGCCATGCCTGCAAGACGTATTTTTGTTATCGTATTCATCGCTATTTCCCCTTACCTTTTTCTTCTGTTAGTGCATAAGCGATCTCACAAATGAAGTGAATTTCCCTGTTCCAGGCGCACCGCTAAAGATTAGATTATAATTGTTTTTCAGAAGACGGGAGCCATTCGTTTTATTATTCATGTCCGAAATTGGGTTAAAAAAACATCCTTGATCCTGTTTTTGTAAAGCGATGAACTCCCACAGAGATAAGAATCAAAGTATAACATAAAATTACTGTTGATTTGCAGTTTGTCAACTCTGCCGAGAAATTTTAGTTTGATCAGCGATTGATCCAGCGGCTGTAAGTTCTGCCTTCGATACTACTATCAGCCAGTTTCTTGTTTATAGAAAAAAATCAGACAAAGCATGCAACGCATTGGGTACGTGTATGTTTGTAGTTCAGGCTGCGTTGCCACCGCGGGCTTTATAGCCCGCTTCCCCGTTCCCGCTCCCTCCCCAGAATGTAGCCGGAGCTTCCAGCTCCGGATCCGTTCCCGTTCCCTCCCCAGAATGTAGCCGGAGCTTCCAGCTCCGGATCCGCTCCCGTTCCCTCCCCAGAATGTGGCCGGAGCTTCCAGCTCCGGATCCGTTCCCGTTCCCGGCGGTCGCAAGTGACCGCCAACAGAACAGCAGAATGGTTATACGCCTCTGGCGGATAATTTTCTGCCGGCTTCGGAATGGGTGCCAACCTATAGTTTAGCTTGTGGGCACCAGTCCACCGCACGTTTTCAGGAAGAATAAAGACTCTATTCTTACCTTTTCAATGCCTGGATAGCGACTTTGCAGGAATTGATCATCGTGTCCAGGTCTGCAGTATCGGTAACCGCTACGCGCAATGCCGCAGATTCCAGGATGCCATGCAGGACATCTCCGATAAAATCACAGCGCATGATCTGAAACTCTCCGTTTTCCATTCCTTCCCGCAATAGTTGAACAATTGTGCGCCGCATTGCCATCGTATGCCGGCGCACTTTGCGGGCCACCTTCTCTCCTTGGCGACGTTGCGCAATCAAATACTCGGTAATGGCTTGCAGCAACTTACCATGCTGAAACAAAAGTTCGATTACCTGAATCATCACCAGTTCCAGCTTCTGTGAAGCCGACAGCTTGGGATGTTCATTCAAGGTGGCACGAAACTTCTCTGCCAATTCAGTCACCGTCTGATTGATGGCACTGTCAAAAATCTCCCGTTTCCCTGGAAAATATTTATATAATGCAGTTCTGGCGAGTCCGCAGCGTTCTGCGAGCTGCTTATAAGTCACGCCAGGATAGCCATAATCCGCAAAAAGAGTTAACGATTTCTGCAGAATTTCACGTTTCCTGGCCTCATGGTCAACAACTATACTCATACATGCTTCCTCAATGGTATGCGAATAACCTTATATTGCAAAAAGCCGGTTTTCAGATTATACTATAAGGGTTGTCGAAAAAAAATCCCTGCCGGACTTGTTCTTTTCCGGGATATTATTCCGCTTGTCCGGCATTTTGGAAAAATCAAACAACAGCCAATGCAACGCCGGAACTGGCAAAACTGGCATTTTTTTTTTCGTGATCATCATATAATTATCTGGAGAATGAAATTTGCCCTACAAACATGTAAAAATAGCTGGCGTGGGCTCCTACCTTCCCGAGCGAGTCGTCAGCAATGACGATTTAGCTGGGAGACTCGATACGAGTGATGAGTGGATTCTTTCACATACCGGCATCCGACAACGCCGGATTGCCGAGGATACCCAAAGTCCTTCAGACCTCGCTTTCGAAGCGTCTCAAAAAGCCTTGCAAGAGGCCAACGTTGCGGCTGAGCAACTGGGTATAATTTTGGTTTCAACATGCACGGGGGATTATAATTATCTGCCTTCAACGGCCTGCCTGTTGCAGCATCGCCTGGGCGCATGCAATGCCGCCGCTGTCGATCTGCTGGCAGCCTGTTCGGGGTTCGTTTATAATCTGGAAATGGCACGTTGCTGGGTCCTCTGCAATCAAAAGCCAGCGCTGATCGTGGCCAGCGAAATGCTTTCTCGTATCACCGACTGGGATAACCGCGAAACTTGTATCCTCTTTGGCGATGGAGCGGCCGCAGTGGTTCTCATTCCCTCCAAAGAAAATGGACTGCTCTACAGCTTTCTGGGTGCCGATGGACAGAATTCTCATCTGCTCGCAGTTGACGGCGGCTGCCGTCTGCCCCGGAACAAAGAGCATAATCCACCCTCTTATGTGCAGATGCAGGGACGCACGCTGTTCAGTATTGCCGTACGAGCGCTCGAACAGGTCGTCCTGCGGATTTTGGAGGAAAACAAGCTGAAAATCGAAGAGGTCGCACATATCATCCCTCATCAGGCAAACCTGCGAATCCTGGAAACGCTCGCGAAACGATTGAATATCCCTCTGCAACGACTGCATACCAATATCGACCAGGTCGCCAATACCTCCTCGGCTTCCATCCCAATCCTGCTGGATGAACTTAAAGAGCAGGGAAAACTCGCTGCCAATGACCTGATTATGACGGTCGCTTTCGGCGGCGGACTGACCTACGGAGGCAATCTGCTGCGCTGGCTGCCCAAAACAGGCCACTGAAGGAAACCTTTGGGCGAATCTGCTTTCTTTCAGCCATTCATTCGGCAAAGCGGCAAAAACAAGTTTCCCTCAGGCTGCCGAGGTTCTCATTTAACAGCGAATTTGCCCCCTCTTCTTCATGAAAAAAATGCTGGGAACTTTTTTGCGTTGGCTCTGTGTACCATTCTTTCTGATCCTGACTTTTGTCTTGATCTGGGCGGAAATGGAAGCCGCGGTATTTTTCCCGAAAGATTCCCTGACTTGGTCTTTTGCTGGGGGGTTCCTGCTCGGCTCCCTGCTTTTTACCTTTGGCAGCCGCCTGACGCCATTGTATGTCTTCGGCCATGAATTTACGCATTGGATTTGCGCTAAACTTTTTTTCAAGCAAACAGGGAAATTCCACTGCCGGGCGGGAAGTGGCTATGTGGAAATCAAATCCCCCAATGTATGGATCATTCTGGCGCCGTATTTTCTGCCTTTTTATTTTCTCCTTGTAACCGGGCTCTGGGGCTTGTTCGATCTGCTTTTTCCTGGCATACTGCGCCCTTATTATCCCTTATCCGCAGGTTTCCTTGGACTGACCTATTCCTACCACCTGGTCATGACCTTTATCGCCCTCAGCAAAGGACAAGCAGACCTGAAGCATAAAGGCAAAGTGTTCTCCTTGAGTCTGATCTTGACCATGAATGCCCTCTTCTTCTTCCTCGCCACCCTGACTGTCACCCGGCAATGGAAACATGGACTCTACAGCCTCTGGGATAAACTGCTTACCATCCTACAAAACCTGATCGTCAATCCGCTGTTCGACTTACTGCGGTAAAATGCTTCAGACCCGCTTTTCAAGCAATTTTCGGCAAAGCGGCAAAAAACGGAACTTTGGCCATTTGGCCATTTCCGGTCAAATGCACTTGCTTTGTCGGGAAAAGAGTGTATATAATAGTAAGGGCTTTTTAAAAGCAATATCCGTCCACTATTATGGTATTTAATCCCGGAACAGACAAGGTTGTCGTTCCCCCAACAACAAGGAAAGAGTGAAATGGCAGTAACAATTCCGAAAGCAGAGTATTTTGAACGAATAAGCAAATTGCAAGCAGGCATGAAGGCAGAGGGGTTTGATGCCGTACTGGTGCATGGTATGGAATCCGACTGCGGTTCGGTGCGCTATTTGTCCGAATATTGGCCGACCTTTGAAGCAGGCGCTGTTCTAGTTCCTGCCAATGGTGAAGCCCTGTTGCTGGTCGGCCCCGAAAGCGGTCTGTATGCCGCCGGACGCAGCGTCCTGCCCAACATTGAAATGATGATTGAATATCGTGAATCCGCCGATCCGGAATATCCGGGATTAAAGGTGGCCAGCTTCCAAGATGTTTTCAAAAAAGCAATTGGTAACACGCCGCTTAAAAAGCTCGGCTTGATCAGCTATACGATCACTCCGATTCATATCTGGAAAAGCCTGAAAAGCAATTTCCCAAATGCGGAAATCGTTCAGGCAGATTCGCTGATCCGTGAATTACGCACCTATAAGAGCGACGCCGAAATCACCTGTATGCGGGAAGCTTATCGGATTGCTGAACTGGCAGTAGATGCTCTTCTAGCCGAAATCAAGCCCGGCATGACTGAGCTACAGGTCACCGGCATTGCACAACGTGAACTTTATAAGCACGGAGCCGAATATGAAGGCCATGCCTTATATACCTTCTGCGGCAAAGAGACCTGTAATGCAATTTCCCGGCCAACCCACAATGTCATCATTCCCAACGAAGTCATCCAGATCAACATTGGCGCCCGCGTCTGCGGTTATACCTCCAGCGTCGGTGTTCCTTTCTCAATCGGACCCTTGCCGGACGACAAACGCCGCCTCGTAGAATTCGGCCTGAAAGCCCATCTGAAAACCTTTGAACTGCTCAAAGGCGGAAAAGTCTCCGGCGAAGTCGTCAGAGAATATATGGATTGGGTCAAGGGGGAAGGCTTTGACAAATATTTGCTATATGGCCCCTGTCACAGCATCGGCATGATGGAAGTGGAATATCCCTGGATGGAGTCGACCTCCACCTATCCTCTGAAAAAGAACATGACTTATCAGGTGGATACCTTCTTCTATGACGGCAACCGCTTCGGCCTGCGCTGGGAAAATGGTGCCCGCATCACGGAGAATGGCGTTGAAATGATGTCCTCCAAACACATGAAATACACCGAACTGCCAATCCGCTGAAACGCAGAACAGTAGTTCCTGAACAATAAAGTCCGGTAAAGAACCAAGTGTTCCTTACCGGACTTTTTCTTTTTTTTGCAGTCTGTGGACAGGACAGCCCATCAGGAATTAGCGGTCATAGACTTCATCGAGACACCAAATACTGGGGCGAGCCGGTAAACGGTTGATCCATTTCCCATTCGTGAAATCCGGACAAGGCATTGGCATTCCACCCATAGCGATCGACTGTTCCGAAAGGCAAGTGATGCTCATCCAGGCAGCGCAATCGTAAACATCGATCGGAGTTTCCGCATGCTGCCGAATTGCATCCAAAAAAGCCCGTAAGGTCAGCGTATCCATACCCCCATGCCCGCCAACCGGATTTTTCCGGAACTCCTGCCAGATGGGATGATCATACTGTTCATAAAATTCTTCAACTTTATTCCATTTATGCACTGTGTAGGGATTGCCGGCGACATCGATTTCCTGAAGCGTCGGACTGATCCCCTCGATATAAATGCCGCCGGCGTCTTCCAACCAAAGCCCTTTGGTTCCCTGAACACGGCAACTGCGTGAATATGGACGCGGCAGGGACACGCAATGAGTCATCGTGATGGTTTCACCATGGGCACAACGAATCACCGTCGTGACCACATCTCCCATGTTGAAAACCCGATTCCCCGCGGTTCCCTGCCAGCCTTGTTTCTCCGCTGCGGACGCAAAACCACGTCCTTTGGACGCAGTCGAGGTCAACGACAAAAAACGGTTGCCCCGGTTGATCCGCAGGATTTTTGCGATTGGCCCCAAGCCATGGGTAGGATATAAATCACAGTTGCGGTGCAGATTATGCAGAGCTCGTTCAAATCCATTTTCGATGGAACAGGCCATATAGGCCAGATCGTGTTCATAGCCACAGGCACAATGCACCAGTTCACCGAACATTCCCTGCCGCGCCAGATTCAGCGCCAGCAGTTCATTATGGCCGTAACAGCAATTCTCGAGCATCATACAGGAAACTCCCGTCGCTTCGGCGGCCTGTACAATTTGCCAAAGTTCTTCCATCGAAGTCGCCCCGCCCACTTCGATGCCGGCATATTTCCCTCTCTGCAGGGCATCCCGAGCAATCTGCAAATGGGAGTTCCAGGAAGTCGGAATTAACACCCCTTCGAGCTCCGGCAAGGCGAGTAGATCCTGATAATTCCGAAATCCCTGCGGCTTCGGTAAATCCTTCTGCTCGAAAATTTTCAGGATTTTATCGATTCGCTCTTCGATCAAATCGCAGACGGCAATCACCTCGACCTCGCCGTCCATAGCCAACAAACTGGCTAACAGAGTCTCCCCTCGCGGCCCTAAACCAATAATACCGATTTTCACCGGACGAACCATCTTGTCCATTCCTGCACCTTCCATTTTTTCAGCCAGCACAACGGCTGCTTAACAGACTCTTTTGCGAAGAAAAGAAAAACGGGAGCCCAAAACCGCCCCAGTCTGAATCCGAGCAAAATGTTAATATAAATTATCTACTGAAAATAACTCTTCGATCCGCAGCAGGTCACAGAAAAAACCGTGAATCAGCAATCAGCGATGGATAGCAACGATTTGTTTTTTTGCGCAAATCAATTACATTTTGGAGTGCCCTTTTTTGCCCGAGTAGTGCCCAAGTATTATGTATCACCTTAAACACCAGGTCTCGCCATGAACAAAATTGCTGTTGTATTCTTTTCTCTCTTCTTGATGGGTTCTGCTTATGCGGAAATCACTCCGGAACAGACTGCCATGCTGGAAACCGCAGCCAATCAAATCACCGCTTTTTATGGTAAAAACTTCACGGTAAAAATGGTTTCTCCAGAGTTAGGAAAACTGTTATCCGAGCAAGTGGAAAAACAATCTGCACAGATGGGACTCCCCATAAAGCTTAACATCAGCCATTTTAAAATCAGCAAGCAGGGTGAGCAACAAAGTTGCCAAGTCGTATTAAGCGATGCCACCCCGATGAAAGAAGCTCTCGAACCCCAGGCAAATTCCATGCTGGCCTCTACTGGAATTGGGAAAATGTTGTCGGAAGCCTCGTTCGCGTCTATGAATCAGGCCGCTGAATTGTTGCTGGCCGGCAAGGATTCGTTTTCATTACTGAAAGAAAGTCCCACAAGCTTTGACTTCTCCGCCGACCAGAACCTGGGTTCTTTCGCTGGTCTTCCAATCAGCACGCTAAAGATACGAATCAGTAAAGCCAATCAGAGCCTCAGCGGGTTTATCCTCAATATGCCGGATCAGAGTCGGCTGCGTGGCACCTTGCAAATGCAAAAAAGCCCTGACGGCAGCATGTTTTATCCAGTGCGTATGAAGATTGACAGCACCCTGAAAAAGACGGTCAAGGGGATTGCCTTGCCCAGTGTCATCAATGCGGTCTTTTCCGAGTATAAGTTCCAATGAACGCAAAGCGTCCCTCCATTACACTTTTATTAGAGTTTCTGCAGCAAAGTTATGCGCCAACAGAGTTTCCGGCTCTGCTCGAACAATTCCGTTCCTGGCAGAAAATTCGTCCTTTTGCTGGCCAAAAGATTCTTGAGGCCACGCCACTGTTCCGAAATACCTTGGCCAAGTTCCTTCCACTGCTGGCAGGAGGAGCAGACCTATACGTCAGCCAAAACAATGCCTTGCCTTGCGATCCGGCCATCGCTGCCCTGCTCCCGGACTTCGGCATCCCAACGGTAGACAACCGGGACTTGCTACGCCCTTATGATGTCGTTATGGACTGCGCCGGCCTGCATGCACAGGTGCCAAGCCGGTGCGGTTATATCGAATTAACCCGTTCCGGCTTGGCCAAGTATCAGAATACAAAACAACCCGTTTTTCTGGCTGATGAAGGACGCTGTAAAGTCATCGAAACCTGCCTCGGCACCGGAGACGGCTTTCTCAGAGCCATGCAGAGTCTTGGATACCAAGATTGGGACAATAGAAAAATTATCATTTTCGGTGCCGGCAAAGTCGGACGCGGCATCGCCTTCTATTGCAAAAAAGCAGGCGCTGAAGTTTTTTTGGTGGATGACCGTTCAAAGATCACGGCTCCAGCTGGTATAAAACTGCTCGACTGGAAGGATTTTTCCTCCCAAAAGCCAATTTTATCTCTAGCTTGGTGCATCATCAGTGCAACGGGAATCAGAGACGCTTTGAAAGATCACCCGATTCTCCCAAAACTTCTTCAGCAGTCTGTCCTTTTTGCCAATATGGGAGTTGAAGATGAATTCGGCGCCTCCGTGCCAGATAAAAACCGCATACTGAACCAGAATCGCCCCTTGAACTTCCTCCTCGAAGAACCAACTCGGCTCCCTTTTATCGACCCCACCATGGCACTTTGCAATCAGGCGACCCTGGAACTGTTATCCGGCCACTTCCCCGCCGGACTGAATCGCCCGCAGCCAGCTCTGGAAAAACCGATCCTTGACCTCGTCACCCGAAAGGGCTGCCTGGCTCGAGAACTGGAAGGGCTCTCCGAAATTGCCCCGGCAGGTTGCTTGGCTTGAGAAAAACCGATCAGCCGCCTTTTTCGAAACAAAACCGAACCGCATTACTGGATGCCGGCGAGGACGCCCATCCGCGCTAACTTAACCTAAAAAAAATGCTTCTTCACCATAATTTGTGGGTGAAAATTAGAAAAGATTGATTTCATAATTCTTATTTTCAAGGACTTAGAACTTTTTTGCATCACCCAAAATTGGACTCTGAATTTTTTGGGTGTTTTTTTGAGCGTTTTTGTCGTTGCAAACGATTTTTTAATCGGATGTGGCGACAATATGCTGTTGATTGTCAATGGATGCAATTCCCAAAAGTTTG
>Ga0172378_10001083_pt1 | contig 24829 bp, 28 predicted proteins | sample GrowelOW332metaG_FD_119755 | JGI IMG/M metagenome (GOLD analysis project Ga0172378, IMG submission 119755) | Groundwater microbial communities from an aquifer near a municipal landfill in Southern Ontario, Canada - Pumphouse #3_1 metaG | ecosystem: Environmental > Aquatic > Deep subsurface >... | reverse complement strand
TAATCTTGTTTCTAATTCATGAATTAAAGTTGTTTTTCCAGCTCCTATTGGCCCATTTACAGTTATATTAATTTTCTTCATCAATCTCTCCTTTTTTTAAAATAACTTCTTGAATTCTTCTTCATTAATTATTGAGATACCTAGTTCCCTAGCAGCTTTATTTTTAGAAGTTCCAGTAGTTTTATCATTAGTAATTAAATAATTGACTTTTTTACTGACTCCACTAACAACACTTCCACCATTAGATTCTATTAAAGAAATTATTTTATTTCTTGGCTCACTTAAAGCTCCAGTAATGCAAAATATTTTTCCAGATAGTGACGTAGATTGTTTAGATTCTTCGATTGAAGCCATATTTACACCATTGTCTTTTAATATTTTTATTAGTTCCTTGTTTGAATCTAACCAATTTAAAATTGAAGTAGCAGATATACCAGCAATGCCATCAATACTCTCAATTTCTACTTTAGAAGCCTTACTAAGATCATCTATTGTATGAAAATGAGCTGTTATTAATTTAGCTGTTTTTATACCAACATTTTGAATTCCAAGAGCTCCTAATAATTTATAAAACTCAGCAGTTTTACTTTTCTCAATATTTTCACATAATTTTGTTGCGGTTTTGTCAGACATTCTTTCGAGAGCTGCAATTTCTGCTTTATGATTCTTTAGATTATATAAATCACTTATTTTATTTAATAACCCAGCAGTATGCAATCTTTCTACTAAGATTTCTGCAAATCCATCAATTTCAAGAGTATGTGTATAGTTTACAATCTGGTTAACTATTCTAGCAGGACAATTATCATTTTCACAGTAATAATCTGCTTGATCTTCATTGTGTTTTACTAGACTGCTTCCACATTCTGGGCAAACTTTAGGAAAATCAATTTTCTTTCTATCACTTGGTTTATTGACAACACTAATAATTTGTGGAATTATAGCTGCCGCTTTTTGAACTTCAACTGTATCTCCAATGGCAACATCCATAGCATCATAGAAATCTTTATTATTGAGAGTAGCTTTTTGAATAGTAGAGCCATCTATAAAAACTGGTTCAAACCATGCTACAGGTGTGATTTTTCCAGTTCTTCCAACCCAGAATTCTATTTTTGTTATTTTACTTTGAATGCTTTGTTGCTTATATTTGTATGCTTTTGCCCAGCGAGGATATTTTGATGTGGAACCAATTTTATTCCAATACTTTTTTTCATTAAGTTTCATAACTGCGCCATCAATAGCTACTTCAAAATTATATTTTGAAACTTTATCAATAGCTGTGAATATTTCATCTAATGAATGACAAAGATAATAAGGGCCTACAAAGAAGCCATAGTCATTTAAAGTGCGTAAATCTTCTTCATATGTTTTATTAACAGAATTTTCTAACCAATATGCACAAAATATAATATATTTTGCTCTTAAAGCAAATTCATTAATATCTAATAGCTTTAATGAGCCGGAAACAAGATTTCTAGCATTTTGATATTCTGCATCTTTATTTAGTTCATCAAAACCAGAGTTACTCATAATAATTTCTCCTCTGGTTTCTCCAATGAATGGAGTATCTCTAAACTTCATTTGTTTCCAAACATGAGTAGAACAGTACTTCATATTTTGGCTAATATCTTCGCCAATAGTTCCTGAACCTCTGGTTAATGCTTTATAAAGGCCATTTTTATCAAAACGTAAAGCTCCAGAATTTCCATCCCACTTTGGATTAACTAAAACTTCTGGATTTTTCTCTCCAGTAGCTTTGCACATATCATTATACCATTTAGTAACATCATCTTTATTATAAGTGTTTTCTAAAGATTCCATAGGCCTTTTATGAGAATTAGATATATCATTTTTTACATCTAAAGATATATCAGATCCAGGTGATATTGTTGGAGAATCAGCGTCTCTAAAACCTTGTTGAGCTTCTATCTTTTCCAAATTTTTCAGCTTCATATCAAATTCATAATCAGACATAATAGGTTGGCTGTGCATATAATATGCTGTATTTGCTCTTATAAGTTCTTCTTTAAGTTCTTTGTATATCATATCTATTCCTCTTTTTCAGAATGATTAAATTCAGTTGACTTCCAAGTTCCATCATCTTTCATCATATATTGAGACCCATATAGAAAGTGCTTAGTATAATCTTCTTTATCAGTTATACTTTTAATTTCATTTTCAATTTCTATATCAGTTTTTTCAGTTTTATCTTCTTTCAAATTGTTAATTTTTAATGCATCTAAACAAATTTTTTTGCATTCATTTCTAACTAAATTAAGATAAGTATATGCGTCTTCATCTTCTTGTACTGAAAATACCATTGCTGAAAATGTGAAAACATCTCCATCAATAATATCTTCTAAATTTTTAATTCTTGAACTTATTAGGTTCTTCTTTTCTTCAGGAGAGTTCTTAAAATCATCAGTTAGCGCAAGCTTATTGTATTGATCTTCATAATTGGAAATAACAGAAAATAATATTTTATTGAAATACCCAGTTGCAATAGACGCAAATCTTGAAGCAACTTCTTGAGAGCTAATAAAGTTTTTATTTTTTGGAAGTATGAATAATATGATATCTTTATCATATGTATATCCATAAATACATCCATCGCTTATTGATGTTTCACTGCAAAGTTCTTGCATAGTAAACACCATAGTTGACGAAAAAATAACATCGAATGGTTGATCTAATTTTTTATAATTATCATTATTAATTCCTGATAATTTGATTATTATCGGCCTTGTTTTCGAAACAGGAATTTTAGTATCTTGTGAATTATACGTATCTAAAAATAATTTTTTACTTTCTTCTAAAGTTTCCATATAGACTCCTTTTTTATTCTATTTCAAATAGTAATTCTGCATTTTCATCTGAATCAGATGAAAATAAATTTATAGAAAACCCAGGATCTTCAGATATTGTACACGAGCCAGGTTTGATAATATTGAAACTCTGGCGGTGTATTGTTAAATCTGCATCTTGGTAATTTATTGGAGATCCTAAATACGCTAACTTATTATTAACAATGCTCCAATTTAAGCTTTGAGTATTTTTATTACAATCTACTCTTCTTTTAAATATAAGATTTTCAAAATTAGTATTCTTAATTATATCCATCTCAAATAACATCTTTTTAGGCTCCATTTGTTTACCAGAAAGTGTCATAGGAGTAACAATTCCATAAATCTTTGAATAACCATTCTTAAAACTTTTACAAGTTAGTATTGCCATCATAACCTCCATGAATATATTGACAAATATATGCTACAAAAATAATAGGCAGCGCAAGAATTAGTAATGCCAAAAATATAATTAAAATAATAATAGATAGAAAAGACGAAAGAATGTCTTCTACAAAATCATTTGCTTTCATATAAAATACCCCCTTCAATAAAATAATATATTATTAAATAATCTTTTTTTACATTTAAAAATAAACTTAACAAACAAAATATTATATTTAATAATAGTTTTTATTAAATAAAATTAGGAGGTGCGAGATGGATAAAAGCATATATTTTAAAAATTTAATCTCGCTCTATACCAGCAGCAGAAATAATGATCTTAATGAAGCAGCTGTTCCAATTCCTCAGAATAAAATTGCTGATAGTGGCTCTGATGTAAATCCACAGAATCAACCAGCAACAATGTATGAAGATGGAATGCAAAGTTCTGTTCCTGATGGTAATGAAGATGATGGAGAGATGTTACAACAAAATCTTCCAGAACCTCCACAACAATTGGATTCAAGTAAAACATTGGAAAAAGAAAAATTTGTTAAATTATTTGGTTTTTATGAAGATTTGCTTAATTATGGAAAAGTATTTTCAGACAGTTTAAACACTATTGATATCAATCTATTGGACGCAGATGTTTTTTCATCATATCAGTCTTATAATGAACATGTAAAAGAATTAGTTGAAAAAATTAAAGATTATTTAGAAAATGTATTTAATAACGAAACATATGAAAAAGTTCTGTATACTTATGTACTTTATAGAACTGAGATGATTTCAATCATCAAAAATCTACGAAAAGTTCTGAAATTGGATCAAGTTCAGAGCGAAGATGACAAAGATTTAAGCAAAGACAACTAAAAATATAAAACTTTAGTAAAATAGTAAATCTTTTAAAAATAAAAATAAACAATAAATTATAAATTCAAAGGAGGAAATGTTTATGAAAAATTTGAATGAACAGACTTATAACAACATCTTGCAAGAAGCAAGCGATTATTTTAAGTCTCAAGGAATTTCTATTATTGGTGAGGGTTTCAAAGAAATTGCTACTAACCCTGCACTGCTTGAAAGCTATATTGACCAGTTAACAACTGGTGCAGATGCTGATAACACTGCTGATATGGCACAGCTGATGGTAAATAGTAACGCATCCATACTTAGAGAAAGCTCTATGACTGGAATTCAGCCTGTTGCTTCTTTATCGATGCCTGTTATTAGAAAACTTTGGCCTAAGTTCGCTTTAAAGGAAGCTATTGCTACTGAAGTTGCTAAGAGCCCTAGGTTTGTTGTATCTTACACAAAACCTTATCTTTTTAGAGCTGCTTCTGATGGTACTGTTGAGAAGAGATATATTCCTGATGCCTTAAGAGGCTATGCTGGAAGTACTACTGTTGATGGAACCATTGATTCTGCTATTCAGAAAGATTATTCTGCTGAACATGTTATTGATCTTTCTGTTGGTGGTGCTGCTGTTATTGACTTCACAAAATTGACTGGAGTTGGAACTGGTGCTGCTGATCCTGCAGTTGTTATTTCTGGAACAAGTTCTTTAATTAAAGTTCAACCATTAGATGAGCTGGTTATTGAAAAAGTTCAAGTTGGAACAGTTACTTCTGAAGTTGATACTACATTTAAAGCATTAGCCACTCCTCGTTTTATTAAGATTGGTAAGAGACTCGGTGTTCTTGGTTCTGCTGTTTATGATGCAGGTACTGATGGGCAATTAATCGTTCAGTTTGATGGTGCCGCTGACAAAGCAACTTTTGCTTGGGTTGGTGCGACTACTGCTGATATTGCCACTGGTGGGCTGGTTCAAATTACAGTTAAAGCTGGGGTTTCTACAGAAAATAATGAACATACTTGGGATGTTGGCTTTGATCTTAAGAGAGAGGATATTGATATTCCTACTGGCCAACACATCAATGCTCCGCTTCCTATCGAAAGTTTAAATGATATGATGGCTTTATATCAGATCGATGGAACTAAAGAGACAGTTGATCTTATGACTAATGTATTCTCGCAGAAACTAGATCTTGAAGTTCTTGACTTCCTGAGAGATTCTTTCGCAAATCAGCCTGGTAATGAAGCTTTCGAAGGATATCCTTCTGCTAGCGATTATTGCTTTACATTTGATTGCAGACCTGCTGCTGGCTTTGCTGGCTCTCCTAAAGCTTGGAGAGAAGAGATTAAGCCTTTGATTGATTTCTTAGCTCAGAAGATTAAGAATCAGACTTACCTCCAATCTGGTATTTTCACCATTGTTGGTAATCCTCTTGATATACAGATCTTGGCTAATGTTGATTGGCAGTTCCGTGGTGGACAGGGTGGAAATATGGATGGTGTCGATGTTGACTATTCCATTGGTACTTATGTTGGCGCAAATGCTTACAAAGTTATTGCTTCTACCAATGTACCTCAAGGTGCTATGTACTTAGTCTTTAGACCTACTTCTACAACTCAGATGACTTATAAATATTATCCTTATACCTTCTCAACTGAGATGGGTTATATTGATTCTAATAATAGCAAAGTTCCTAATATTATGATGACAAAGAGAGAGCAGTTCCATGAATTTATGCCTGCTATCGGAGCCATTTTAGTAGAACACAATGATGGTAAGAACTACTTCGCTAAGAGTGTTGTTACTACTTCTGAATCTGTTGCTGGTGGATCCTGGACAGTCTAATTAGTAATTAGCAAAATTAAAGAGATAACCTTTTGGTTATCTCTTTTTTTATGGCTAGTTTTCAATTAAAACAATATATTATTAATATATTTTGGAGGTATTTCATGGTTATTTTAGAAAGTGAAAATCCTCAGCTAACAGAACTTAATGAAATGTTTATTGAGGTTCAAGATTCTCTTCCAACAGATATCGAGCATTCTATTTATTATCCTAAGCTTAAAACTCTTTTACATCCAGAAATTCTTAATTTCTGTAAAGAAAAGCTTGATTTAAAAGCAGACTTAAATTTTTTTCGTATGTCTGTTGGGCAACAAATATCTGAAAGAGAAATTCGTGATTACTTAGATGGATTAAAAACTAAATATAATTTAGATGACAATAATATTGGAATAGATTACAATATAGAAGCTACACGTTATGATTTTTCTGCTGCAGTTTTCTGTGTTATAAAGCGTGAAGATATTCACATGAAAAAATTTATATTTCGTTTTAGAAAAGCCAATCAGAGTGAACTATTAGGAAATATATCTACATCTGGTATACCTATAAGTGTTGATATTTTAAATGGAATTAACAAAAAATAAGGAGGTAATTTAATGGCGGTATATAATTTTTTAAAAGAAGAGACATTTGGCCTTCGTAAACAAGTTACATTTTCTGGGAATAAATGTGAAATGTATATTCCAGCATATTTTATAGATAAAAGTAATCCAAATCCTATTGCTGAAGAGCTAGGCGACCGTGTTAAAAGTATTGGATTATTTTGGTTTAGAGTAGATGGGAGAGATTGGTATGAGCTTCAGTTTCCGTTAAAGTTTCAATTTCAATACTCAGAAAAGAGCAAAGCATCTATAAGAATAAAACCAGAAATGCCACAAGAAGATTATATAGTTTATACACTTCATAATAATGATGCTTTTGTCTATGATAAATTACATAAGAAAGATCTTGATGATTTAAAACTTGATTTTATTGGAAAAATACTTGAAAACGCAAAAATGCCAAAAACTATAAAATACAATGATAGTTTTAATATATTTATAAATGCAATGAGCGCTAGTGAAACAAATTCACTAGGTATATCTTCTGTTTCAATAGAGTTACTATTATCTGAAATGTATAGAAATAAGAAAAATTTGCATGAACCCTTTAGATTAGCTTATAATGGAAAAAATGATTATGATTATAGGCTAGTAAGGATTGTGAAACTTCCTGGTTTAAATAGTACATTTACATCAATAATTGGAGAGGATATTAACAACCAACTAGTTTCATCTATATTAAGAAAGAGAGAAGGAATAGCAGATAGGCCTTCTCCAATAGAAGAGATTATAAAATCATAAAAAAAAAAGAAATCTTTAGATTTCTTTTTTCTCTACTCTCTTTAGATTTCGAGTAAATCCAACTTCTTTGTTGGATTTTATAAAAATAATTTTTTGGATGATGATTTTTTCATCCATCTTGAACCGCCACTAGTTGCAGTTTTGTTTGACAGAGAAACTAAATCGTTTCTCTTTTTGTTTTTAGGATATGAACCATAATTATTCATTACCCTACCGAATGGATCCTCTTTGAAATCGTCTTCATAAATAATTCTCATAGATTTCTACTCCTTATTCAAATATATAATATATTTTTTAGAATAATGATTTTTCATAATATGAGAACAAATTATTATAGTCATAATAATCCTCCTTTTTGACATAGAAAAAGATAAATCGTAAGATTTATCTTTTATTTTATTAAGATATCCAAATCCTTTTAGCACGAGAATCTTTTAAGAAATTATCTTTCCAGTATTCTATTAACTCTGTTTTATCTGCTTGTGCTCCATCAACCATTTCAAAGAAAGGAGTTAAACTTCCATAAGCAGTACTATAACTTTCAAATCTATGTCTTATTGGATATAATGAAAGAAGTACATCATCAAGGCATAATCTTAAGAATTGATCACGCATATTCATTGGAACTGTTTTTAAGTGTTTTGGGTGAACTGCATTAACTTCTATTAATGCTGTCTGAAGATTTCTTATCTTAGGCCTTATTGTTACCATATTTGGAGCATCATATTGAAATGTGACAGGAGTAATAGATTTACTTAAAAAATCATTTAATAATTGACTTGTCATGGCATCATTTACTAAAGGAAGTAGGCTTCCTCCAAATTGATTCATATTATCTAACCATACTCTATGCACACCAATTATTTCTAATCTATCTTTGTTCGGTATGATATATACATTTGAATATCCTCCGCCAATTGAATCTGCATCAGTTACAGATTCTTTAAAATGATAGGGAAAATATTTAGAAAAAGTTGCTAAAGATTCTTGAAACACAACTCTCATAATTTCTTCTTCACTAATTTCAAGTTCTTGAACTGTTATTCCAAGCATTCTGTTTATATATCTTAAGACCATTGTTGGAGTTACTCCTGAATACATTATCCCTCCTTTTTGTATTAAATATAAGATTTTTTATTCAATTATAATAATTATTTGTTCAGGATGAAAAAGAACAAATAATTATAGAATTTTAGTATTTGGAGGAAATATGGAAACAATAGAAAATTTAGTTACAATGTACAAAAATGGAGGAATTACAGATTATGTCCTTGAGAGAGAACTAACTGCTTTAATGGGTCCACATACAGATGTTAGTTTTTCGAAAGATCCAAATAACTCTATTGAAAAATCATTTATAATTTTTGCATATCCTCAAAAGCTAGAGGAAGGCTTTCATATTTCATTCTTCCTGGATAAAGAAGCTGTTAGAACCTATTATTCTCCTAAAGCATTCTCTGTAATGTTTTTAAATTTAAAAGAAACACAACAATCAATACTAATTAAATTTAATGATTTCTTAAAAGAAACAACTGAAAGAGATATAAGCTTTGATTATGCAGTAGGATTCTTGCTTTCATTATATGCATCATATGAACATGCATTTAAAGTTGGAGAAACAAATTTTCTTCAAGATGATGCAGAAGTAATGAAAATGGCTGATAAATTTTCAATGGAAGATGCAACAACTGAAGATTTAGAGAATATTTTAATAAAAGAAATGATTCCTCAAGATATCATAGAGCTAGTTAAAAATTTTGTTGCTAAAGTTTCTAATGCTAAAGATGCTGTTCCTAAAATTAAAGTTGTAGATTTTGATATAGAACAACCAACATTTAATTTAGGGCAACAAGAAGTAATGAAATACTGTAGCAGCACATTAGGTGCGAGAGATCATAAAGAAATACCATTTGATTATACACCAAGCACAAACCAATAGTTAATAATAAAAAAAAGAATAATCTTTTGATTATTCTTTTTTTGTTTCTTATTTCGTAATTGCTTTTACCCTAGATTCAGCAATATTTCCATATTTATTTATTAAACTTTCTTCAAGACGTTGTGCATAAACACTAGTTTTTAAAAGTTCATCATATGTAGGATCCATTGCTTCTCTAGCTAACAATAATGAAACTTGTTCTCTCAACCTAGCTTTCTTTTCGTCAGCAGTTTGAACGGTATATGTATTAGATTGGAAATATCCCTCATCTAACATACAAGCTTCTTTTATAGATTTATAGCCAACAGATTCTTTAAGTTCAGCACCAGAATCAGAGACTACAATATCAGATGGTTTTGGAGCGTCTTCAGGTTTAGCTGCATCTGCACCATCACCTTGAATTTTATCATAGCAAGGAAATGCAGTATCAGAGCCATTCATTTCAGCTGATTCAATATCAGCATCACTATCATATTCTTTTTTGGCTGGATCTCCAACAGCTGGAGCAATATCTTCTTCTTTTAAGACTAATTTAGCTTCAGACACAATATTTTCTTTTATTAATTTCTTTCCAGCACTCTTACAACGTTTGCATGCTTCGATTACAACATCAATTACATCTTCAAGTTGTTTATGCTCATCAGTTGGGTAAACATCAGTAGATGCAACGGCTGGAGCGGCAGCAACAGGTGTTTCAGGCTTAGTTGCTTCATCTTTAAGTTCAGCTCCTGCTCCTAATTCAGGACCAGCTGCTACTTGAGATTCCTCTTCTTTTAATTGTTTAGTCGGAATCTTTTCAGCTCCTTCTTTAGCATATTTTTCAGCACCAACTTTTTCTATATGTTTTAATTCTTTGGCAGAAGGTTCTTTTTCTCTACTAACTGCTTCTGCTACTTCTACAGGTTTAACTTCTTCTGTTTCTTTATGCTCATCAGTTGGGTAAACATCAGTAGATGCAATTACTTCAGGTTTTGCTTCTGGTGCTTCAGACTTAGTGGCTTCATCTTTAAGTTCAGCTCCAGTGCCTAATTCTGGGCCAGCTGCTACTTGTGAATCAGCGGCCTCTATAGATTCATTAATTGATGTAACTAATTTAAATAATTTACTAAAGCCTTTTCCTTCAGCTAAATCTTCATAATCAAAATCGCCATCATCATCTTCGTCAGAAGAATTATCAATTAAATTATCAACTTCTACTGAAATATCTGCATCACTTTCATCAGAATCTGAAGATGCATCAACACTAGCATCGGCTACAACTGGTTCAGCAGCTACTTGAGCTGCAACATCATCAATTTTACCAACTGGAGCAACTACTGGAGCTGCGACTCCAGTATCAACAGCAGCAGCAACTGCTGGATTAGAATCTAATGAATCCTCTACAACAGAAGTATCAGTATTTTCTGTTACTTCTACAGGTTTTACTTCTTCTGCTTCTTTATGTTCATCAGTTGGATAAACATCAGTAGATGCAACAGTGGGCTCAGCAGCAACAGGTGCTTCTGGTTTAGTTGCTTCATCTTTAAGTTCAGCTCCAACGCCTAATTCTGGGCCAGCAGCGACTTGAGATTCTTCTTCTTTAATTTCTACAGGTTTTACCTCTTCTACTTCTTTATGCTCATCAGTTGGGTATACGTCTGTAGATGCAATTACTTCAGGTTTTGCTTCTGGTGCTTCTGGTTTAGTTGCTTCATCTTTAAGTTCAGCTCCAACGCCTAATTCTGGGCCAGCAGCTGTTTGTGAATCTAATTCTTCTAAAAGATTGCTTAATGCTTCATCAACTTTTCCTTCTTTTAAAAGATTTTTAGTGTCATTAATTTTCATGATTAATCCTCCTCATATAAACAATGATATTTCAACATATTAATATAAATATTTGTTCTTAAAAATTGCATAATAATGGAAATTATTATACAATTTATTATTTTAATTAACTTTTTTATAAAATATTAATGTATTATTATTAATATCTTTATAAGTACTAATAAGAATACTTTTTTCTCCAGAACTATCTGGCATTATAGATATTGGATTTTCTGCACTATCTAAATTAATATAGTCTATTTTAGATTGGCAATCATTTTTATATTCAGTATCTAAAAATATTGCATTTGATAATAGCATTATAACACCTCCAAATAACTATTTACTAAATTACTATCATTTATTTTTATTTTTAGAAAGTATTCAGTGCTATTATATATCGGTTCATTCGTAAAATCAATGTACCCAGTTGATGGAATGTCTGATAGTGCAATAATATCTTCTCCATTTTTAAAAAGGCTATATTTTAAAGAAGAATTTGTCTTTATTAAAAATTGTGGCTTGAATTCAAAATATATTGTTGAAATCTGATCATCTGATGATAACTCAAAATATCCTTTTTCATTAGGAGCAACTACTTCTGTTGAATTATTTAAAGATATTTTATCACAATTTAATCTGCTATAATTAATATCTCCAGATATGGCAATTATTTCTTTTTCAAAATATTGTCCAGAAATATATAAGCGCCTATAATTTAATGGGTTATTTATATAATTGTACTTACTAATTTGATTAAAATCTGGAATAATATTATACAATGTAGTACTTTCATCATTTCCATAAATATCATAAACAACAATTTCAGTAGTTCCTTCTTTCCAGAAAGCTAATAAACCTATATTTGTTAAAATAGCTAATGAATATATAAGGCTACCAGAATCCATTTGATAGTATTCTGGAAACTCTTCTAAAATAGAAATTATATCAGCAGGAGTTTTTTCAATATCTAATTTTGAGAAAATATATTTGCTTGAGTTATTAAATGTTGATTCACTAGTTTTTTCTGTAGTTCTAGATATTAACGATATACCTGTATGCTCTGAATCAGTATATGTAACTGCGAATTCTGTGCTTAATAATTTTTTCATATTAGAACCCCACTCCAATAACATCATTACTATTAGTGGAAATATCAATATCTACTGGCATCAAATTATTAATGCCTATTACAATATATTTCTTATTATAGTCTTCATCACTTTCTAATAAAACAATTCCTTTAGTTCCATTTTGAAATGTTATTGTTGGTTCATACCTTGCACTTATTCTAAATAATCCTCTTCTAAAATTAGAAACTGATAAATTATGCTCTGGTATATAAGGACTATAAAAAAATAATTTGTCATTTCCTAATTTATTACTTCCAAGCATATATTTTTCAGCAATATCAAGTGTTCCAAAATCAGGGGCAATCTTAATAAAATAACTTTGTTTTTGATCATTGGTTAACATATGCCCTCCTTATTTTCTATAATTATTTGTTGTTTATATAATATTATATGAGTATAAAAAAAAATAAAGAACATATGTTCTTTATTTTTTAAATTGATTATAATAAGTTATGGAACCACCATGCTCTTCTATTAAGAATCTTAATTCTTTTGGCATATTATTGTATCCATAACTAGGAATAATAAATTCTTTTTTATTTAAATCCATGAATGTTTCTGCTATATTTCTAATATTTGGAATTTCATCATCAATTATAACATCAAAAGATATTCCATTTTTCTTCATGAATTCACCTTTTTTCTCAAAACGTGAAATACTTGAATACTCTATTTTTGGATTATTAAAGTATTTTTCTATAAATTCCTTTTTATTTTTATCTTGAGAGTCTGACATATTTCTACTTAGAATTATAACCTTTTCAATATTCTTGCTATCTATATATAAAGGATTTTGAAGAGTTTCCTTAGCAAAATTATTTGGCTCCAAATATGAATATGGATTCTTATCAAAATATGTTTCTTTTATAAATTCTGAAATTTCAATTTGTAATGCGGCATATTGCTTTGATGTATAATTCTCAAACTTCTTTTTAATTAGCCATTCATTAATGTTAAAGAAATTTCTGGACTGAACTTCCTCTAAAGTTAATTCACCTGGATCCCAGAACCATTTACTAAATAGCCTCCAATTTTCTTTAACACTTTTAAATAAGGCATATGAAGTATTTACAAGAACATCATCAAAGTCGCAAACGACTTTACTTCCCAAAAGACCTCCTGATCTCTTCATCTAATTTTGTATATTCATTATCTGTTGCATATTTTTGTAATGTTAAAATAGCACCTGATTTTTGATATACACTTATTAACTGAATGAGTTGTTCTTCAGATAACTTTTTATATGATAGAATATACATTAACATTTTAGAAGAGAATGCATTTGGCATATAGTCTCTAAGTTTAAATATTTTACATATTAAATCTTCTGGGATCTTAGTCAAATATGATGCTAATAAATTATCAAATTGTTCATATGATGTGTTAATCTTTATATTTCCAGATAAAGCATCATTTATTTTTTCTTCTTGCCATAATAGATTTTTACTTCCTGTTAAAGCAGTTATAAATTCTTTTGAATCGCACTCATTTCCTAATAAATTTTCACGCATTTCATCTGTATAATTAGAAGAAACAGTAGATGATACTTTCATTCCCTCATTTAAAGAAAGAACTAATAACAAACTGTTTTTTGTGGTTGGATCAGTTACACTTAACATAATTGCTTTATCAATTTTTTCATTAATGCCAACTAGCCCTAAAACATCTTCTGAGTTAAACTCTTCGGGTAGTGCTTTTCTAATAGTATTTAGTACTAATGAAGGTATATTAATAAGTTCATTTTTCTTAAGCTCTTCTAGATATGCAGATAACATAGATATAGAGATATTATAATTGTCTATAGGAATTTCTTCATCTTCTATTGTCACTGATCCATTAGGATTTGTCGTTGCAGTTGCAGTTGCAAGTGAAGAAAGAGCGTTAAGCATACTAGCAGCTGATGAAGAGTTATTATTTTCTTCTTCTTGTTCTTTACGAAGTTTATCTTCTCTTTCATAAAAGTCAGAAATGCTCTTTAAAAAGATAGATTCACTAAAATACTCAGGGTACATATCTGCTAAACTTTTTTCTAGTCTATAAGATGTAGAAAAATTCTCTAAAGTAATATATTGAGAAAACTCAGTAATAAATGCTTCAGATAATTTATTTACTTTACAAATGTTATCAAAAACTGTTTGTTTTTCATAACTATATGATAATAAAACCTTTGTTGATTCTATATCTGCTCTTCTATTAATCATACTTATATATTTCCTTTCTTAATTAAAAAAGGCAAATTATTTAATTTGCCTTTTTTCTATATAATTTTCCATCTTTAAATATAAGTGTATATTTAAAAATTGTAGCCTTAGATGTTACAATGGCTTCATAGTCATTTGTATTTACAACTGATAAATTAATAATATGAAGTTTTAATCCAGTCAAAGCCTCAATTTCTCTTCCAGTCATACCATAATCGATCTTCTTAATATTTTTTGAAAATAAAACTCTATCAATTATTATTCCTGTACAAACTATCAATGATATAACAGTTAAAACTGCAAAAACAACAGTTATTGGATCCATTTTTACCTCACTTTATTTTTATTATAATAATTTTTTGTTTAACTAAAAATTGATTGTTTAAGTTTAAATAGGTATAATATTTGATTTATATTTTGTCATTCTTGCAGTAGTACAATATATTCCTAAACTTGAAAGAATAATATATGACGGCTGCATGTTAGTATTTACCATTGATTTATAATCAATAAAATCCAATAAATATTCTGGAATAAATTCTACCTCTTTTGGTAATGCAATAACTGCGAAACCAAAACGAGAAATATCAAGACTAACAGTCTTTACTCCAACATTATAAATAGTTTTTGCAATAATATCTAATTTATTTGGATGTGTCCTTGCAAGTTTAACAATTTCTTTTGGAAATTCTGTTGATTCATCTTCATTTGATTTCGCAAATTCTTTTAATGCATTTATAGAATTCTCATTGCTAAGAGCTTCAAATAGTTCTGGTTTTAATTTTATTAAATTAATTTTTGAAGGTGGAATTATTTGTTTCTCTGGTTCAAGTGCATTCCATGCAATGATAGCCCTAACACTATCTTGTTGGTCTGGTATTTTATAAGTCTCTATTAATTCTACATTTTTAGGAATTAAATAATCTGCACTTCCATCTTTTAATGATTTTTCAATAGATGATTCTATTTCATCATATTTCATAACAATTCCTCGTAAATTTATTTTTTCAGTACTTAGAATATCATTTTTAACTAAGTCTACAAATTGTTTACGAAGTAACTTCGGAACTGATGTTTTCTTTAAAATTGGAAGGCCCTTAATATCCAATGCTGGCTTTTGAAGAAGTTTTCCAAGTTCAGCAGTAATTAAACCTGAATAATTTTTCTTATTTTCAGTTAATAAAATTCTAGAATATAAAAATTCTTGTTTCATATTAATTATAGGTTTTGCTGCTTCTATAATTCCCATATTTGTAGTAAGCAACCAAAATAATCTTTTCAATGCTTCAGTTGTTATAGATATAAAAATATTTACCAATAATGTTTGTTGTGGTTTATTTGACATATCCAAATTTAAAAGATTTGAAACGACTTCCATATGATGATTAACATTACAGAAAACTGAATCAGTATCAATTGTGATAACTGCTTGTCTCATATGGTTCATTGCTCTTTGATAGCGGTCTTCATAAAGATGATCATAATATGTCATATCAATTATTTTATCTTTAAGATCATTAAGTAACGTTTCATTATTTTCATTATTTAATATTTCTTCAAATTTTTTAGTAGCCCAAGTACTATTAGAAATAAATTCTAGAATTTGGTTGCTATAATAAATTCGTGTAAGATTTTCACTATCAAGTTTACTTAAGAAATCATTAATAATATCTCTATCAATTAAGTGCTCAGGCCTAACATGAGCACATAAATAATTTATAACTTCATCTTGAGATTTTGGGTCAATATAATCTAAAATATTATATTTATGCTTATCTGCAATAATATTCGTTATGAATGTTAGTGCATCATCAGTATCTTCAAATAATACATTATTTCTTAGAAAACTTTCCATTCCTAATATTGCGGTAGTAATTAAATCTTGGCCAGTCATTGTTATTGAATTTTGTACAAATGGATTATAAAATACTGAATTTTTTTCGCCTAATATTCCATAATAACTATTCATTAGTACTTTGTATGTTAACTGTAAGATTCTATAGTATATGTATTCATCAGAACCGATGTTCTGAGGCTTCCATTTTTTTCTTATAAACTTTTCTCATTTCTCCAAGATTCTCTAGTGCTTTTGATGAAATATTAATTGAATTTTCTTGATTTTCATAGAAGCATGCATAGCCAGATAATATATATGGTTTATTCAGATATTCATTAATGAACTGTTCTTGTGTCATTATTTCATTATCTTCTGTTGCATTATTATATAATCTTCCATTTACTACTTTTCTTTTATCGTAAATCTCTAATAAATATTTCTTTAATTCATCATTACTAATATCATCAAGTTCTGGATCAGATCTTAATTTTTGAAATTGATCTTTTAGCCAAAGCACTTTAAATGACAAAGTTTTATTTTCCTTACTACGAATATTTAGTCTACTCAAACATCCTCCTTATATTTTCTATGGAACATATCCTATTGTAGCAATATAAAATATGATAATTCCAATTATAATAATCATTAAGACTGCACCGACTACACCTAATAAAATAACTGAATTTCCAAGTATATCAGATATAAATTCTGAAATACTTCTATGATTTTTCCGTTTATCTTTCATAATTAATTTCCTTCTAATTATTAGTTAATACAATTTTAATATTTAATAATTTATTCCTTTTTCATCTAATGCTTTCTTAATATCAGAAGCAATTCGCCCTCTATTATTTATTGCATTTTTTTCGTCTTGTGTAAGACAGGCAATTGTTAGCTGATTAGATATTATTTCTTCTTTTCTTAAATCACTAATGCCTATGGCAGAATTAATTGCATCTTTAGATGGAATTAATATAGGATCATAGCCAAAGCCATTATTCCCTTTTATTTCGTATGATATCTCAAACTTATTTTTTATATAAGTTTTACAAATTTCATCTCCAGTTTCATCTACAAGAGAAAACCTACTTATTAGATAAACATTTCTATTTTCTTCATCTTTCATCAGATTTATAATTTGTTTATCTCGTCCTAAATCATCGTCATCACTTCCACTCCAGCGTCTAGAATGAACTCCAGGAAAATAATCTAGTGCCTCTATAAAAACACCAGAATCATCTCCAAGAGAAAAATATCCAGTATGATTTGCTACAACTGATGCTTTTTCATTTGCATTTACTGCTAAGATTTCAGAATCTTCTGGTATTTCAAATTTTTCAGATGTTACATCTGTATATAACTTCAAATCAATACCTTGCTCATTAAAATCTTTTGTAAGTTCATCAATTTTTCCTTTATTATGTGATGCAAATAAAACTTCTAACATTAATATATCCCCTCGAGGTCTAATTTAATTTCTATTTCTGCTATTTTTTTATCTATATCATCTAAACTATTGAAATAGTCTTTAAACCTTTTCTCGCAATTAATATCTTTGCTTTTATAATACGCTCTAAATAAGTTTATATTAGTACTAACTAGTTGCAAATTTGATACTGAGCAGTTTTCCTTATTCATATCTATATGATCTATAATTGCTCTACTTTTACAATCATTATATTTTCTTCCATAACAATCTCCAAAAGTAAAAACTATCATTCTATGAAGATATTTTCCTTTTGCTTTCTGATTGTTTTGTTTTTGAATATCTCCTGACGGAAAACTTAGTCCAGGAAGATTTTTATCATCAATAAAAAGATAGCCGTTTATATCTTTTTCTGGAAATATTTCCTTTTTTGTTTTATCAGCGGCTGTAAAAATTTTTCCTGATGCTGAGAGATAAACTCCAGCAGGATTATATCGTAGTATATCATCCATGAATTTCTCCTTTATAAACACATACTAATCAATATAATAATATATAAAAATATAGTAAATAAAAAAATAGAAAAAGTTTAACTTTTTCTATTTTATTTATAATTTTAGCGCTTTGAATGTCCGTTAATCGCAGCCATCATAGAAATGACTCCACGAATATCTTTGAGTTCTCTAATATAAAGTCCAAGACCAGTCAATCTAACAGTTACAACATCACTCATATATTTAGCAGAATTTAGTAAATCTAACATTCTTCTATTTGTAACTGAGTCATATGTAATTGGAGATAATGAAGTTACTGCTAATTGCATTTTTTCGAGCTCTTTAATAAGTTTAGAATATTGATTGCCCATTTTGCTTAATTGCTTACTGAGTTTTTCAGCATCTTTAAGCCTTGAAGGAATTGTATCAACAATGCCTTGAAGTTGATTTAATGTTCCAGCTGTAAGCATTTTATAATCAAAGCTATAATCTGCTAATGCCATCATTTCCTTGCTATTTATAATTTGACTTATATTTTTTATTTTATCTGCAGTAATAACATAAGCTTGTTTAAGATTATTTATATTAGCATTTGTTAAAATTAAATTATCTTTAACTTTTGAACTATCAATTGCTGAGACTTCAGTAGCATAACCACCCATTGAATAAGTCATAGGGGCATCACCATTTTTGATCTTTTTAATAGTTGTCTGAAATACTCTTAAGATAGCTTCAAGGTCACTAGTATCGAATAACTTTTCATTATTAGAGCCATATGCATTATCATATAAATCATAGAAATGTTGCATTAATTCTCTAAGACTTAATAGATCTTTTGAAAAGTCTAACGATATAATTATTGGTTTTTTGGATGCATCAATGTCACCACTCTTAGCAGGGCTGGTATTATTTCCTTTAAAGCCAGCAGCAGTTACTAAATCTAGTAAGCTCTCTTCAAGCCCAACTCTGTTTAATTCTTCTGGTTTTACGCTCCAAAGTTTAACAATTCCATCGTCTCTTCCAACTTTTACTTGAGTAGCTACTTGTTCTATTTTCTTTGCCCTAGTTAAATCTAATTTTAATGCAGATGGGTCTATATCAACTTGTTTATCTGGCATCCTTGCTAATCTTTTGAGCATATTAGTAAATTTAACTATAAAATATAAAACAATATTTTTTATCCACTTAATAATTTGGCCTAAGAAAAATATTACATTCTCTGGAAATTTCATATCTCCAACAGTTTGAACAGTATATGTTGCAACTGGAGCATAATTACTTCCTTTATCTGGAAGCCCATCTACTAATTGAGATAAAGATGCAACGAGATTAGACGAAAATTTAGGAGCATTAAAAGTATCTCTACTTGTAGTAGAATAATTATAATTAACACCACTACTAGTTCCAGAATTACTTGGTTTAGGTTGTGAAGCAACCATAGGTTTGGCCGCATCTGTAGGTTTGTTTATAGAAATTATATTTCCATCTTTATCAGTGACAGCTGTTGTATTGGCTGGAACACCAGGATGTGGATATAGTACTTCAGATAAGTTAACGCCTTCAGAAAGAGCATATAAATTATAATATTCAGCAAGCAAATCAAAACCTTTTTTAATACTTTCATTTGCTTCTGCTAATTCATCAAAGCAATCATCCAAGTTTTCATTAAATTTAGAATCTTGCTCTTTTATATATGAGGTATATGCTTTCTTCCATTCTTCAGATAAATTTAACATATTCCCTCCTAGTTAGCAGTATTATTTCCTGCAATTTCTAATAATCTGTGTCTAATATCTTTTACAAGATAATCTTCAGTTACGACTTTTTTAATAATATTAGTTGATTCATTTTTTATTATAGTTTCATCAGAGTTCATTGAAAGAACATTATCTCCTTCTTCTGGAACATATATATCCTCAACTTTTTTATAGACTGGTGTATAATTCTTTGTATAATCTAATTCATGCACAGGCGTCTCCTTATTTAAATCTATTAGCATTCCATTATTATAGAGTTCCTCAGATTCACAAAGAACACTTGCAGTTAAACCAGCTTTTCTAGTTTTATATAATGCAATTGAAGTTGCTTCACAGATTCTTTCTAGAAACGCCTTTGCATGACTCGGATTTTGTACCCAATCATATGAGCAAATCTGTAGGCCGTCTTCAACTTCAACTAATCCAGTTACAGGATTAGTGCGAACATTTCCTTGGGCTCTTAATGAAAAAGCTACTTTAGACCCTTGTTCAATTAGTCCTTTCATATCATGGCCAACTGCAGTATCTGCAGTTTCAATTCTTGCCTTGAGTAAATCTCCTTCCCACCAAAACTCTTTAATTAAAAATGCAACGTTTCTAAGATCAACTGTCATCTGTCTTTGAACTGAAGTATCTAAAGGGTGACCAGCTTCTCCATAGAATGAATCAGTTGCAAGTCTTTCTTGAATATATGCAGACTGAAGTGCTTTTTGAAGAACATCTTTAGAGTATATTCTTCCATTTCTGTTTGGTTTATCAGCTTCTTGTAGAACAGCAATAAACTCAATAGTGTTAGCATCTTTTTTTGTGACGTTTATATCTCCAGCAAATGAAGATTCTTGGATAATCATATTATTTTTTTCTAACATTTTATTCCTCCATACATAATATTCTCATAATATTCTATAAATATTTGTTCTTTGATAATAATATTCTTTATGAAAACAATAAAAATGATGTACTAAATACTTTTCATATTATAATTTTTTTCTTAAAAAATTATAAAGTTTTATTTAAAATTATATTTTATTTTTAAAAATTAGAACAATTTATTATAAGGAGGAAGTATGGCAGAATATAATAAACAATATCTTAGTATAAAGCATAGATTATCCGTACTGAAACTCTTAACTGAAAGTGATTCACGTATGGCTAATTTGCAAAAAGATGCAAAACTTAAATGCATTGATGCCCTGTTAAAAATTCTTGATGATAGATATTCTGATGGTTTATATTTAGACCAAATTGATGGCGAAGTATCTAAATATGAAAAAAATGTAGTTACAGTTTAAAAAAAAAAAGAAATAGTATGCTATTTCTTTTTTAATTCTTGAAATTTTGTTTCATTAGCGGTAAATCTGCATTTAGGAAAATTTGAACACCCATAAAAAACTTCTCCTTTTCTAGAAATTCTTCTCACAAGTTTTCCATTTTTGCAATCAGGGCAAGAGACATCTGTTACTTCAATTGGTTTTTTAGCTTCACCAGTCTCTATTTTTCCAGTCCATTTACATTTTGGATATTTACTACATGCATAGAATTGACCATATTTTCCATTTCTAATAACTACTGGGCTACCACATTTTGGGCAGACTATTCCATTTACAATTTCTGGAGCTGGTTTATCCTTATTTATTTCTCTAGTTGCTTTAAGTACTATTGGCTCAAAATTTTTCCAGAATGGAGTTAGAATATCACTTTTTGATTTTTCCCCAGAAGAAACCTCATCTAAGTCTTTCTCCATATTAGATGTATATTCTGTATTTATTATTTCAGAAAAATATTCAGTAAGCATTTTATTAAGCTTCATACCTTTCTCAGTCGCATGAACTGCTCGTTTTTCTATATTTATATATTCTCTTTTTTTCAAAGTTTCTATTGTTGGGCTAAATGATGATGGTCTTCCAATTCCAGTATCTTGCATTAATTTAACAAGGCCAGCTTCACTATATCTCTGAGGAGGCTGTGTTTGTTTTTCGTTGCTGTATATTTTTGTATTAGTTAAAGTTTCATCTTTTTGTAAAGTAGGAAGCTCAGATTCATTATATTTGTCTCCATAAAGAGATAAAAATGATTTTAATATAATTTCTTCACCACTTATTTTAAATTTGTAAATACCATTTGCTATAAGCACAGTAGTTTCCTTAATAACTGCTGGTTTGAAGAATGATGCCAAAGAATAGTTGTATATAAGCGTGTAAAGTTTTAGTTCATCTAAAGAAAGAATAGATTTCATTTTAACTAATGAGTTATCTTCTAAATTAGTAGGCCTAATTGATTCATGAGCATCTTGAGCATTTGCATTCTCATTTTTAGGAAGATTTAATCCTATGTATAAATCTTTTTCATAATTCTTTTCAATATATGATTTAGCAGAAGCAATAAAATCATCTGAAAACCTAACAGCATCCGTTCTAAGATATGTTATATACCCTTTTTCAAATAGATGTTGAGCAACAGTCATTGTTTTGCTAGGACTAAACCCAAGATTATTAGATGCTATTTGTTGTAATGCAGCAGTTGTCAATGGCAACTTTGCTTTTAGTTCTTTATTTTTAGAAGTAATAGACTCAACAATAAAATCTTTACAAGAACAATTTGCTATAATTTCATTCATATCATCTTTACTTGTTACTCTATCAATTTTCTTTTTATTAATTTCATAAAGAGATGCAGTATATACTTTATTATTTTTCTTAAAGTCCAATAAAATTTCCCAATATATTGTTGGAACAAATTTCATTATGGTTTCTTCTTTTTCACATATTAATCTTAAAAGAGCACTCTGAACTCTTCCTGCGCTTTCACAATTTAGCTTTGATAGTGCAATTGGAGACAATCTATAGCCAACTAATCTGTCAATAGCTCCTCTTGTTTCAGCAGCACTAATCATCATTTCATCAAATGGAATTGGATTAGCAATTCCTGCTTTTACAGCTTTTTCAGTGATTTCATTAAATACCGAACGGTATATTTTACTTTTATAGTCTTTCAATAAATAACGTATTTCATCAGATATCTTATGACCTTCACGATCATCATCTGAGCATACATATATTTTATCAACTTTTGATGCGGCTGCTTTAATTTCTTTTAATAATATTTTCTTTTTAGGGTCAAATACATAATCTATCTTAAAATTATTTTTAGTATCTACGCCAGTTCTATAACTACCAGAAGAATTAATAACCATAATATGCCCAGCAGTTGCCATTACAGTAAAATTAGAACCAAGGATTCTAGTTATTACTTTTATTTTATTAGGCGATTCAACTATTACCAAACATTTTTCTTCTTTCTTTCCCATGAGTATACCTCCATAAAAATATAATAGAATGTTAATAACATTTTAAAAAATAAAAATGAAAGAGCAAATATTTTCATTTGCTCTTTGTTTAATTTATTATAAATGTATTTTATTTTATATAAGAAACAACACTACTTTTAAACTAGAATAGTAAAATTAGAAATTTACCAATCTAAATCTTCACCATTTTCTCTATCTATGTATTTAGCATTTAGAGTTTTTGTTTGTTCGTGTTTAACTTTTAAGTAAATTAATGTCAACCCATTCTTAGTTTCAAAACTTAAAGATTCAACTGTCTCAAGAATCCTAAGTCTAATTGAAAGATTAACAATATTTGAAAAATTAATTTTCTCTATTTTACTTTCTCCTTTAATAGAAAGTACAGGATAGGGAGAACCTTTTTCCTTATTCAAATTGACAGTAATATCACCTTTATCAATTCCAAGTGTATTACATACTACAATATAGCCTTTTGCATCACTATAAACAGAGAAAGGCTGTTGGTCTTTAACAGGTCTAGTAAAAGAATTTGTTAGTTTGTTAAAGATATTATCGAAATCGTCAAAAAGTAAAAAATCCATGAAATCTCCTTTAAATAAATAATAAAAACAAATAAAAAAAAATAAATAAAAACATTTATAGCAGGATTTCTCCTACAATATTTTGTTATTATTTATTTTTATATTTAAAGTTTAAAATTTTTTATATTAACGCAGCCAATGCAGTAGTTGTAATTTTATCAGGCAGACCTTCAACAATATTATAAATTGATGCATCTGTAAAAATTTTGCTTTCGCTAATTAATTCATCTAAATTTTTTATTCTGGAATCTAAATTCTTTTTTGTTGAACCATTTCCATATTTTGAATAAAAATAATTTTTAAATGAATTTTCAAATAATTGAACACTTGTTGTAGTAAGCCCAAATAAGATATCACGGTCTAGTGTAAATCTAGAGTAATAATACCTATTTTGAAAAGTTTCATCTAATATCATCTCTGCTATTTGAGGGGTTGTTTCTATCCTACATACATTTCTCTCAAAAGGGTTAAAGATAATAGAATTAGATGAAAAACTATAAGCTTTATTTTTAGGAGCTTTTTTCATTATCAAAGAATGCAGTGAACATAATTCTTTATTATTTAATAAATCTTTTAAAGTGCCTTCTGAAATTTTTTTAGTTAGAAAAGCTATATAATATTGATAATCATATTTAGAGAGATCTTCTTTATTTTTATATATTTTTACGCAAGTACCTATTATATTAGAAGCGTCACTAAATTCATTATTTTCACTAATGCCATAATCATCATAAGTCATTTCAGCAAAACTATAATGCACATAATCTTTATAATACTTATCATGAAATTGCTTTAATAAGTTAATAGCAGCATAATATTTTTTATTATATATCATATGATTTATAATAATTGCAGTTACAGCTCCTTTAAATTTTACTTCATAATTAGGTTTATCAACTTCTTTTAGCATATTTGAGTCACTAATATCTAATTTTTTGTCAATATTCATTAAATCTAAAAGATAGCCATATTCTTTCTTAAAATCAGCGCTATATAAAATTGCTATTGAGTTCATACCTAACTTAATATGGTCTGAGAATGAAAATAAAGAATAAATAGAGTAAACATTCTTAATAAGTG
>Ga0172378_10001081_pt1 | contig 24830 bp, 27 predicted proteins | sample GrowelOW332metaG_FD_119755 | JGI IMG/M metagenome (GOLD analysis project Ga0172378, IMG submission 119755) | Groundwater microbial communities from an aquifer near a municipal landfill in Southern Ontario, Canada - Pumphouse #3_1 metaG | ecosystem: Environmental > Aquatic > Deep subsurface >... | reverse complement strand
GGTTATCATACAGTCGAAGAAACAGCTTCAATAAAAGCTGTTAAATCAATTTTATATATATTAAGCAGTTTATATATTGATAAAAAGCCTAATATAAAGTAATTTAAAATCAAAATATATATTAATTAGAGGAATTAAAATTATGGATTTAGCGATTATTTATGAATTAAGAGCAAACAATGTTAGTGAAGAGCACATTGAATTAATCATGGATAGAGTAAAAAATAGATTAACAGAAGAAAATATTGATAAAGAACTTCAAAAATTAGGTTATGCTAAACTATTTACAGTTGATTATGATGAATATGATAACTATGATTTTGATGATGATTATAGTTCAAGCAATAAGGGAAATAATGAAGAAATTGACTAATAAAGAGTTAGTAAAATTATATTACAATGAGTTATGGAATAAACAAAACAAAGATTATATTAACATTTTATTTGATGACAATATAACTTTTCATGGTTCATTAGATATTTCAGTTGTAGGAAAAGAAAAATTCAAAGAGTATATGGACACCATTTTAACAGGAATTCCGAATTTATTTCATAGTATTTTAACTATGGTTTGTGAAGAAGATAATATCGCTGTTAGAGCATTATACAATGGTAGACATACTGGAAAATTATTTGATTATGAAGCAAGTAACAATAAAATTGTCTATAGTGGGGCATCATTTTTTAAATTTAAAGATGGCAAAATTGTAGATATTTGGGTACTTGGTGATTTATTTAAACTTACTAAGCAGCTTTCATAAACATTTTGTTTATGAAAGGTGATATATGACACAAATTAGCAATAATATTTATTGTTCAGATTTTTTACTTGATATTGATGTAAAAACAAAATTACTACCAAATCCTTATTACGACTATCCTTATTTAATTATCAAAGATTTTTTAAGTAGCAATGAGTGTGATGATATTAATAAAAAAGTTAAAGAAGATGATGATTATGAACAAGCTCAAGTAAAAATAAAAGATTTACTAATTAAATCTCAAACAAATGAAGAAATTAGAAAAACTAATATCTATAAATTAAGTGAAAAATATTTAGAAATTTATACAAATAGATTTTTACAACATCAAGCAAAAATTGAAGATTATTTTAAACTAGCACTTACTACTTCAACAAAAGTTCAAGTTTTAGAATATTTAAAAGACTCTTTTTATGTTATGCACAGTGATGACTCAAGTATGTTATACAAAGATAAAGAACTAATAGGATTTACAGCTGTTGCCAAACAAAGAAAAATCTCAACTGTTTTATTTACAACATCAAATGACGAACAAATAAGTGATACAACTTTTACAGGTGGTGAGCTTTTATTTAATTTTCTGTGTGATAAAGATGGGAACGAAATAAAAATAAAACCAAAAGCTGGAACAATGTTAGTATTTTTAAGTAATCCATATTTTACCCATGAAGTTTTAAAAGTAAAACAAGGAAGAAGAATAAGTCTAGTTCAATGGCATAATGCAATCATCAATTAAAAAAAAGCTTTTTTTACTATAATTATGCAAAATAATTAATATTAAGAGAAGCCATGAAATTAGATGAAAATCAATTAAAAGAGTTCCATGAAAATGGATTTCTAATCCTTAAAAACTTCGCAGATCCACAACTTTGTGATGAGATTTTAGAAAAAGCTAAAATTCATCTTGAGAATAAAACAGCTCCAATTGAAACAGAACAAGAGTATATGCAAAATGATATTGATAAAATAACAGTGCGAAGACTAAGACAAGTTTACGATAGAGAAGAAATTTTTCAAAAATGGATGACAAATGAAAAAATCAGACCTATTTTAAAACAAATTTTGAATGATATTCCTGTTTTAACTTTGGCTCATCATAACTCAATAATGACAAAATTACCCGAGGAAAGTACAAGAACTTTTTGGCATCAAGATAGAAGATATTGGGATTTTAAAAATAATAATTTAGTTTCTGTCTGGTTAAGTTTAGGAGATGAGTATTTAGAAAATGGTTTATTAGAATTTATTCCATTTTCTCACAAAATCACTTTTGAAAAAGAACAATTTGATGAAGTTGATAATTTTTTAGATACTCATCCAAAAAATATTGAACTCATAAAAACAAAAGTTCATACAAATCTTCAAAAAGGAGATGTTGTTTTATTTCATTGTAAAACTCTGCATCATGCAAATAAAAATAGTTCGCATAAAGCAAAAATCTCTTTTGTTTATACGGTAAGGGCTTCTTCAAATAAACCTACAAACAACACAAGAAGTGATTTTAAAGAGGTGATTCTTGACTAATAATCTAATAAATCTACTAGAAGAAAAAACATCTTTCTCAAAAGGTATTATTCAAAATATTTTAAAACTTTTAGATGATGGTTGTACGATTCCTTTTATCGCAAGATATAGAAAAGATTTAACTTCAAATGCCACAGATGAACAACTTCGTGATTTTGAAGATATTTATAACTACTCATTAAAACTTTTAAATAGAAAAGAAGAGATTATAAATATCCTAAAAGAGCGTAACTTTTTAGATGAAAAACTTCTAACTCATATAAATGGTGCTACAACTTTGCAAATATTAGAAGATATTTATGCCCCATTTAAAGATAAAAAATCTTCAAGAACAAGTAATGCAATAGAAAATGGACTTGAACCTTTAGCCAATATTATTCAATCAATGAAATACTCACTCGATGAAATAAACCAAAAAGCAAAACAGTTTATAAATAAAGAAGTTACAACTGTTCAAGATGCGATAAGTGGAGCGAGTGATATTATCGCGCAAAGATATGCCGATGATTTTAGAACAAAAGAAGTGATTAGAAATACAGTTTTAAACTATGGAATTTTAGAGAGTAAAAAAACAAAAACATTTAATGAAAATGGTGTTTATGTAAGTGTTGCAAATGTAAGTGAAAAAGTAAAATATATAAAATCACATAGATTCCTAGCAATAAATAGAGCCGTAAATGAAAAAGAGCTAACAGTAAAAATCGAAGTTGATGAAAACTATATTTTAGAAAATATAAAAAAATATAAAATCCCTTCAAGTGCATCAAGCTCAAAAGAGTTAGTTTTTGAAGCCTACAAAGATGGATTAAAAAGATTACTTCTTCCAAGTCTAAAAAGAGAAGCTCTGAGTGAACTAAAAGAGAAAGCTTCAAGTGAAGCAATCACACTTTTTGGAAAAAATCTAAAAGAGTTACTTCTTACTCCTCCTCTTGTAAATCAAGTGATTTTAGGAATGGATCCGGGCTTTGTAAGTGGATGTAAATTAGCTGTAATTGATGAAAATGGAAACTATCTAGCTTCAAATGTGATTTATCCAACAAAACCCAAAGAGGATTTTGTAAACTCTTCAAAAATAGTTTTAGAGCTAATAAAAAAATACAAAATCAACTCAATAGCAATTGGAAATGGAACAGCTTCACAAGAGACAGCAACATTTATATCAAAATTGATAAATGAGAATAACTTAGATGTAAAATATGCAGTTGTTAGTGAAATAGGAGCAAGTGTTTATTCAGCTTCAAAAATAGCCGCTATGGAATATCCAAATTTAGATGTGACTATAAGAGGTGCAATTTCTATTGCTCAAAGGCTTCGTGACCCAATGGCAGCTTTAGTAAAAATAGACCCAAAATCACTAGGGATTGGACAATATCAACACGATGTAAACCAAAAAGAGTTAAGTGCTAAACTAGAAAATGTAACAGTAGATTTAGTAAATAAAGTAGGAGTTGATATAAACTCAGCCTCATATAAACTACTATCTTTTATCTCAGGAATCTCAGAAAAACTTGCCCTTAATATAATAGAACACAAAGAAAAAATCAAAAACTTCAAAACAAAAAAAGAACTTCTAAAAGTAAAAGGAATAGGAGCAAAAGCCTACGAACAAAGTGTTGGATTTTTGCGAATCAAAGATGGAAAAAGTATCCTTGATAACACAGCAATTCACCCAGAAAACTATGATGTAGTTGAAAAACTTCAAAAAAAATACAAAATAGAAGATATAAAAGATAGTGAGATTGAAACTATTTCAAAAGAGCTAAACTGCCCTATTTTACTTTTAAAAGATATAATCGCCGAACTTCTAAAACCAGGCTACGATGTGAGAAGTGAATTTGACACAGTAGAGTTTTCAAAAGATATAAAAACAATAGAAGACCTAAAAGAGGGCTTCATAATAAGTGGAGTAGTAAGAAATATCACAGACTTCGGAGCTTTTGTAGATATAGGCCTAAAAAATGACGGATTAATCCATATCTCACAAATAAGCGAAAAAAGAATCTCCCATCCAATGGATGTTTTAAGTATAAATCAACAGTTGAAAAATATTAAGGTTATTAGTATTGATTTAGAAAAACAGAGGGTTGGGTTGAGTTTAAGAAATTAATAAAAACTAAGAGTTGAAAATTAGTTTTTAAACTCTTAGCCTTATAAAATTTTTGCTTTTAATCTATTTAAAACTTGACTATATAAATCTTTTTCATTTTCCCAAATAATATGAGGATACTGTCTTGTATCAAAACTCAAATTATCAACATCAGCTTTTTTACAAGTCCAAATTACAGGAATTCCCAATCCCATAGCAAAACCTGCTTCATAATAAACAGCTGTTCTATTTCCTGTAAAATCTGCAATTACAGCTTTTGAAGATTTAATCATTCCAATTAATTCATCATCAATTTTTGCGTCATGGTCTGTTGTAGAAGAACTGACTCGAACTGCTTCAAGTTTTCCTTCTGAAGAATCAAACACTGCTCGTTTAATTGTTGATTCAAATTCTTTTTTCATCTCTTCAGTAAAATGAAATGCCATAAATATTTTATTTGAATTATTATCTAATCCTAAATTTTCAATAAATTCTTTTCCATCATAAGTAATAGAATATTTTTTATAAGTCATACTATCAAATACTAATTTTATATGATTTAATTCAACTGCTTTAGATAAGAGCATATTAAATTCTTTAATATCTTCACACCAAAATAAAACTAAATATATTCTATTTAAAGCAGAAAGTTCAATTTGTATTGTTTTTTCTGAATACATATATTTCAATAATAATTCATATTTCTGATTGATTTTTTTATCTTTTAAGCTGATTAGATTATCAAAATCTGTAGCCTTTAATTCAGGCATAACTCCAAATGAATTTTGCTCTCTTATCCAAGAACCTATTCTTAGTTGGTTATATTGATTACTATCTAAAATTGCTTGTAAAGATTTTTCAATTATAAATTCTCCACAATAATTACATTGAACTTCACTTTTAAAACTTTCTATATCTTTAAAATGTTCAACTAATTGTTTACAAACTGGACATGATGGCATAAATTCTTCCTCATTTTATAAAATAATATTGTTACGAAGATAAACAAAAAAATAAAGCTTAAATGAAAATCTTTAGTTTTTATCAAAACCCCGTAACCAAAAAATCAACCGCTCCAATAATCTCTTCTCTTTTCTCTTTTAAAGAACAAACTTTATTTCCTAAAATTTCCATAGAAATACTTGCAAGTTCAGTAGTTGATAAAATCACATCTATTTCATTTATTACAAATTTTGGATTTAACAAATTAATTGCTTCTTTACTAACTACGAGAGGAATAACAATTCTTGAAGATAAATTTTTTAATATATCATTTTGAATATCCAATAAATATGGGATATTAACTTTTGTTTTTTCATTTATATTTTCATATACATCAAATTGAGCCATTAAAAACTCCTCAATCCATCAGAAAATAACCCATTTTCTGAAATTCTTTGATTATAAGAATCTATTGCTTCTTTATTTTCTTTTTCCCAATTTTGTATTTCATATTGTCGTATTAATTCTTCAAGAGTTTTTTCAACATTTGCAGAAATATTTATTTTGTATTTCTTCGCTTTTTCTAATAATTCAGAATTAATAGAGATATTTGTAGCTTTTTTCTTTGCATCTTTGTTATATATTGCAGTCATAATATACCTTTTTTATACACATAAATTATGTGTAAGTATAACATACATTAAAAAATATTATCATTCAAGAAAACAAATTGATTCCTATCAAGGTATTCTAATAGCATATTGATTACAATTCTCAATAAATTAAAAGGATAATTCATTATGGAATATACATTAGTTCAAATCGTTCATTTATTGTGTGCAATAATTTTTATAGGTTTTGTATTTGCAGATTTATTCGTACTTCCTGCTATGAAAAAAGTTTTAAATGCTGATGAATATCAAAAAGTAATAGGTGCAATTTCTTCGAGAGCTAGAATGATTTTTCCTCTTAGTCTTTTAACTCTTTTATTAAGTGGTGGTTATATGTTTGCAAAATATATAAATTCTGAACTTGGGGTTTTTAATTCAAATTTACAGTTACTTTTGATTTTAAAAGCTCTTTTAGCACTAATTATTGCTTCAGGGGTTGTTTATTCTTTAGCAAATAAAGTTCTAAAAAAAACACCTCATCCTATTATGAAACATTTTCATAAATTCGTTTTATTTATAGGTATTTTAATAGTAATTATTGCAAAATTTATGTTTACAGTTTAAAAACTAGAGTTAAACTCTAGTTTTTAAATGCTATTGTATCAACTTCAACCAAAACATTTTTAGGTAAAGTTTTAACAGCAACAGTACTTCTTGCAGGTGCAGTTTCACCTTTGAAATATTGTCCATAGATTTCATTGAAAGCTACAAAATTATCCATATCAGATAAATAACAAGTAGTTTTTAAAACATTTTCAAAAGAACTTCCCGCTTCTTCTAAAACTGCTTTTAGATTTTCCATAACTTGTTTTGTTTGCTCTTGAACTCCACCTGTTACTATTTCCATAGTTGCAGGATTCAGTGCGATTTGCCCCGATGTAAAAATTAGTTTATCAAAAGCTGTTGCTTGATTATATGGTCCAATTGCGCTTGGTGCTTTTGGTGTAGATATTATAGTTTTCATTTAGTTCCTTTATTTTTAAAAAAAGTATTATACAAACTTCTAACTTTCTATTGGGAAAAATAGTTCAAAATCTTTTTTGATATGACAAAGTGTCTCTTGATTTGCTCTATTAAATCCCTTTGATTTAATAGCTGCAATTACTATTGCTTTTGAATAATCCAATACTTCTTCATCATTTAAATATTCATTTACATCTATCCATTTTGCGTCAACAATTTCTTGAGTATCTTGTATATTTATTTCAAAACTTTTAGGAGTTGCCGTACACAAAATATATAAATTTGATTTATGAAATTGGTGTGGATAAAAATGTCCCAAAGAGATGATTGACTCAAACTCCACAATAATCCCTGTTTCTTCAAGAACTTCTCTTTGTAGAGCTGTTGTAATCATCTCAGCATCATCTATATGACCTCCAGGAATCTTATATCCAGCAGTTGAGATTCTTTCTTTTATTACCAATAATTCATTTTTATCATTTATTACAACTGCACCAACACCTAAAGTATGATTTGAAGCTGTTGGAATTATTGCATTTTCTTTTAATCTTTTTACGAGTAAAACATACTCTTCAGCACAAGAATGAAAAAAGAATCCTTTTTTTGTAGCAATTGAAATAAACTCTGATTTTTTTATATCTATATAAATCCAAATTAAAAATCTTTTATATTGAACTTCTTCAATCAAAAAATCAAGATTTAACTCAAACTCTTCTTTGCTATTTGGTAAATCTTTTGATTCTATTGTTATTCCATTATATGGGTCAAGAATTGTATTAAAACATCCGATTTTTTCTAAACTAGTATTACTCATTTTTCCCTCTACACATATTTAATTGGCAAATAATAATCCAACTCAAACTCTTCATCATCACTTAAAAAGTGATTTTTATGATAAATTGTATAAGACGGATTTGTTGTTGTTTCATATCCACTATCAATTAGCCAATAGTGATAAACCCATTGAATAAGTTTGATTACATCTCCATATTTTCCACTTAATGAAAATTTGGCATAAATTCCCTTTGGAATAATTAAACAAGGAAGTGTAACATCTTTTAATTCATCATTTTCTAATGACACAATTGCGATATATTGACATTCTTCTAGTGGTGTAATAATAGGATTATCATGATGTAAAGCCATTTGTTTATACTCTTTTATATCATTTGTATAAATCCAAGTTTGCAGTTTTTGCCATGTTTTTTTAATACTTTTATCATAACCTTGATGTCTTATATAATAACCTTTTATCTCCGGCATTTTTACAATGCTTGGTGTTATATCAAAAAAATTAGTATTCTCATTTTGATTTGTAATTTTTTCTACTATTTTGTTTGAATACTCTTTATATCCACCATTTTTCCAATCTTTTGGAGTCATATTAAATCTTTGTTTAAATGCTCTTAAAAATGAAGTCTGAGAACTATATCCACACATTTTAGAAATATCTGTAATAGTAGAATATTTATTTGTTATTAGTAAATTTGAAGCTTTTTGAAGTCTTATTGATTTTATACTTTCATAAATATTTTTTCCAAACTCATCTTTAAAAATTCTATGTAGATGAAATTTACTTACATTTAGTTCAATACTTAATTCATCAATATTAATATTTGTATCAATATATTTATAAATATAATTCATCACATCATTTGCAATTTTGGCTCTTTTTTCATAAGTATTCTTTTTCATATCAAATTATAGCATTTATAGTAAATAAAATTAGCAAAAATAGATAGTTTTAAAAGCATTTTTAGTAAAGCATAAAAATAAAATTTGGAGTATTCTTATACAAATAAAACAAAGGTAAAATTATGAAAAGATCATTTATTCGAGAGATACTTGAATCAATAGATGAAAATACAATATCATTTGCAGGTGGACTTCCAAGTGAAAAATTATTTCCAAGAGAAGATTTAAAAACTGCAACAATGAAAATATTTGATAATCCAAAGGCATTTCAATATGGACTTAGTAATGGAATTCCAGAATTAAGAGAAAAAATAGCTTCAAGATATACAAAAGAAGGATTTGCTACAAATAAAAATAATATTTTAATTACAACTGGAAGTCAACAAGCTATGTATATTCTTGCAAAGTTTTATGAATCAAAAGATATTACAATAGAAGAACCCTCTTATTTGGGAGCTATGAATATTTTTAGATTAAACCATTTAAAAATGCATGGAATAAAACTAGAAGATGATGGAATTAATATTGAAGGTTTTAAAAAAAGTTTTAAAAATACAAAATTAACTTATATAATTCCAGATTTTCAAAATCCAAGTGCCACAACTTATAGCTATGAAAAACGAGAAGAAATAGCAAAAATAGTAAATGAAGAAAATGGGATTTTAATAGAAGATTCACCATATAGTGAGTTATATTTTGATAAAAAAAATATTAGCATTAGTTCAAAAATTCCTAAAAAATCTTTTCATTTGGGAAGTTTTTCTAAAACTTTGGTTCCTAGCTTACGAATTGGTTGGATTAGAGCAGATGAAGATTTGATTAAATCTTTAATGATTATAAAAGAGAGTATTGATTTACACTCTTGTGGAATTTCACAATATATTTTAAATGAATATTTAGAAGATGAAGAAAAATATGAAAAACATCTTCAAGAAATTAGAGATGATTATGAGAAAAAAGCAAACTTCTTTTGTGAACAATTAGACAAATATTTACCAGAATTTAAATACGAAAAACCAAAAGGTGGAATGTTTTTATATGGAAATCTAGAAGGAGTTGACTCTTTTGCATTAGTGCAAAAATGTATAGAGAAAAAAGTTGTTTATGTTCCAGGAAATCAATTTTATATAGATAAAATTCCAAATGGTGAGATTAGATTTAATTACACTCATTCTAGTTTTGAACAAATAGAAAAAGGTATAAAACTTATAAAAAGTTGTTTATAAAATCTAAGTTGCAGATAAAAAATAAAGGTCTATTTTTTTATTTTAAGTTTTAAAAGTTTATAAATATAAATTACTTTATACTTTAATCTGCTCCTTACTGAAAAAAAGTTTTCTTTAATCATAATGTAAATTGAAGAGTGTTTAATTCTAAAAATTATTGAAATTAAATGATTATAAATAAACTCAAACCATCTAAATTCTAACAGTTTAGGTTTTGCAATATTAAAAAACCAAAAGATAAAAGCTGCAACTGGTATTTTAAGTATATAAATAAAAGTTGCAGTAATTATATGTCCAGAAATAAATAAAACACCAGCATAAATACCAATTATTTCAACTATAACAAATATAGATACAAAAAATATTAAAACAATATATGAATTTAAAGCTAGAATTTTTGGAATAAATTTAGTAAAAAGGTGTAAACTTGAAATTAGATTGATTATAGGTTTAGCGAACTTTTCCCAAATAAGTTCTTCAAATATAATATAAATAAATACTAAAACAATTAAAAATATATTTAGTATTTTTTTATACATTATTTATAAACCTTTTAGTTTTTTAGTTTTTGTATAATACCAAAAAATCAAAATAGATAATAAGATTAAGAGAACTATAATTATATAATGCAAATATTCTTTAATTAATAATTCATTATCACCTAAAAAATATCCTAAAAGAGTCAAAATCACAACCCAAATTCCAGCACCTAAACTTGTGTATAAACTAAATACAAAGAGATTCATTCTAGCAAGTCCTGCTGGTAATGAAATATATTGTCTAACAACAGGAATTAATCTTCCTGAAAAAGTTGAAATATGTCCATGATTTTTGAAAAAAACTTCCATTCTAACAATCGTTTCTTCTTTTATAAAAAAATATTTTCCATATTTAATTAGAAATCTTCTTCCAAATTTAACAGCTAAATAGTAATTAAATAAAGAACCAGCTAATGAACCTAATATTCCAAATAGAATTACTAAATACATATTCATTTCACCTTTAAAGGCTAAATATCCAGCTGGAATCATAACAACCTCAGAGGGGAAAGGGAAAAATGAGCTTTCTAAAAACATCATTATAAAAATACCTGCATAGCCTAAACTTCCAACAGTTTGAACTATAAAATCAATTATACTTGTTAGCAATTTTTGCCTTTATATTAATTTTTTCCATTTAGAAATTGAGTTATTAATAAGTTCGAAGATTTTTTCATTTGTGGGTTCAACCTCATCAAAATAATCAGAAACAATTTTTAAAATATAAAAATCTTTTATATTCTCTTTACATTTCTGAGAAAAAAATAAAGCTTGTTTGTCAACAAGTAAAGTTTCTAAATTTTCATCGGTTTCAAGTGGTTTTTCAATAGTAGTAATATTAGCAAAATTCAATCCGCCAATAAATCTATTAGTACAAAAAAGTGTTCCTAAAGCAATACTTCCATCACTGCAAGATGCAATACTTAAGTCAAATGCTTTTGAAATTGAGTAGTTTTTAAAAATATAATCCAAAGACTTAACTATTAAATCTTTACTTACTCCAGAAATTATAAGTAGGATATCATCATTGAAATATATTTTATTTTCGATAGAGTTTTCTAATTCTTTCAAATTAAAAAAATCAATAATCGGATTTGCTTCGATTATTGAGGTTGTGTGAATTAAGATTTTTGACATAAAATCAAACAAAAAGGCTTAAGCCTTGTTGTTTATTATCTTTTTAATTCTTTAATTCTTGCAGCTTTACCTTTTAATTCTCTTAAGAAATGAAGTTTAGCTCGTCTAACTCTTCCTCTTCTTAATACGTCAATTGATTTTAATGAATCAGAATATAATGGGAAAATTCTTTCAACACCAATTGAATTTGCAGCAATTTTTCTAACTGTAAAAGTTGAATCTACACCATTACCACTTCTTGCAATTACAATTCCTTCAAAAAGCTGAATTCTAACTTTTTCACCTTCTTTAATTTCAACACCAAGTTTTACAGTATCTCCTGCTCTAAATTGAGGGATAACTTTTGTCGCAATTTGAGCTGCTTCAAAACTAGCAATATATCTATTTTTCATCTTTTTTCCTTATTAGGTCTATAATATTTTGTCTTACATTTGGACATCTGGATTTTTAAGTCGGAAATTTTACTATGGTTTCCCTTTAAGAATTCTTTAACAACACTTAATTTTTGGAAAATTTCAGGTTTTGTAAAAGATGGTGCTTCTAAAAGATTATTTTCATAGCTTTCAACATCCAAAGAATCAGCATTTCCAAGTACACTCTTAACATTTCTAGCAATTGCATCAGCCATTACTAAAGATGGCAATTCTCCACCTGTTAATACAAATTCTCCTATAGAAAATACCTCATTTGCATATTTTTCTATAACTCTTTCATCAATTCCCTCATATCTACCACTTACAAATACTATATTTTCTTTCTTTGCCAACCGTTTCGCATCATTTTGTCTAAATGGTTTTGCAGCAGCTAAAGGAAAAATTATATAAGCATTTGAATCTTTACTTTTTATTTCATTCAAACAATCAAATAATGGTTGACAAGTAAGAAGCATTCCAGCTCCACCACCAACCATTTGGTCATCAACTTTTTTATGTTTATTAGTTGTAAAATCTCTGGGATTATAAAACTCATAAGATATAAAGTTTGAATCAATTGCTCTTTTTAAAATAGAATCATGAAAATATGGTTCAATTAAATTCGGGAAAAGTGTTACAAATGTAAATTTCAAAATAAAATCTACCTTTTTTTGGTGGAATGATACCATATTTAGTTTTATTTACAATTAAGCATTAATTATTTACACTTCGTGCTTATATAAATTACTGAGGGTTTACTTGAAATTATTAAATGGTTTTGGAAAAAAATATTTTACACTTTGTTCAATTCAAGCATTTGCTGTTGCTCCAAAATTGCATAGTGTTATTACATCATACAAAAATCATTTAACTACAAAATTATCATTGTCTTCAGAAGATAAAAAAGAAGAAGAGGAATCCTCTATTAGTTTAGATGAAACTTTAATCTCTTGTTTTTTACAAAATAAAAAACCTTGTCATTGTGATTGTCTTTTTAAAAGAAAAACAGCATTAGTTGTGGCACTTTTTAAATTCATTCCTAGATGTCCTTATTATGACACATTCTTCGCATTTAGAAGAACTGGCGTTCATCCTCCGATTTTTTAATTACCCTTACTTTTTATAAGTCAAAATCATATGTCAAGGCTTTATTCTTAAAGCCCTTTAGTTTTTGCTACTTTTAAAAATTTTTCATAAATTTTGTTAAAAAGTAGACAAATATTTAGGTTCTTTTTAAATGGGAACCTTTTAAAAAGGATTAATTATGTCAAAAAATTATGTAATAGGATTTCCAAGAATTGGAGAAAAAAGAGAGCTAAAAAAAGTTTTAGAAAAATATTGGGCAAAACAAACAGATTTTAATGAAGTAAAATATGTGGCTGAACAACTAAAAAAAAGACATTGGAATTATCAAAAAGAAGCAAAAATAGAGTTTATTCCCTCAAATGATTTTTCATATTATGACAATATGTTAGATACTTCTATTTTATTAGGAGCTATTCCAAAAAGATTTGAAAAATTAAAAGCCGAAGAACTATATTTTGCAATGGCAAGAGGAAATGAAACTTGCGTAGCAATGGAAATGACGAAATGGTTTAATACAAACTACCATTATATCGTTCCTGAAATCTCAAAAGACACAACTTTTAAACTAGATAGTAAAAAAGTTATTGAAGAATATAAAGAGGCTCGTGAGCTAGGAATAAAAACAAAAATAAATCTAATTGGTGCAATTACATATTTAGGTTTATCAAAAAGTGTTGATAATAGTGATATTTTTTTACATATAAACAATATAGTTGAAGTTTATAAAAAGCTATTATTAGAAATCTCAGAACTTGATGATGAAGTTGTTGTTCAATTTGATGAACCATTATTTGTAAAAGATTTAGATACAAAGGTATTATCTTTAATCAAACCTGTTTATGATACTTTAACTAAAGTTGCATCAAATATTAAAATAGCAGTTACTACTTATTTTGAACACTCAAATGAAGCTACAAGAGTTTTAGTTAATACTCCTGTTTGGGCGCTTGGATTGGATTTTATTCATGGAAATAAAAATCTTGAAAGTTTAGAACTTATTAAAAATTCAAATAAAATTTTAATTGCAGGTGTAATTGATGGAAGAAATATTTGGAAAAGTAATTTCCAAGATAAAATTGAACTTTTAAATAAAGTTTCAAAAATTGTAAAAAAAGAAAATATTATTGTTTCAACATCTTGTTCTTTATTACATGTTCCTTTTACTTTAAAATATGAAGACAATTTAGACAAAGAGATAAAATCATGGCTTTCTTTTGCCAATGAAAAACTACAAGAACTTTCACTTGTAAGTAAACAATTTTTTGATTTTAAATTAAATTTAGATGAAATTGCAGTTATTAGAAAAAATGTTGAAGAAAATAATCAAAGAAAAATATCTTCAAAAATTCATAATATTAAAATTCAAGATGAAATAAAAAATCTAAAAACTTTTGAAAGAGCTGATAAATTCCAAGATAGAATAAAAGTTCAAAGAGAGTTTTTTAATTATGATTTTTTAACAACTACAACTATTGGGTCTTTTCCTCAAATTCCTGAAATTAGAGAAAATAGAAAAAACTATAAAGCAAATTTAATTTCAAGAGAGATTTATGAACAAGAGATTAAAAAATATATAGATGATTGTGTAACTTTTCAAGATGAAATTGGACTTGATGTTTTAGTTCATGGGGAACCTGAAAGAAATGACATGGTTGAATATTTTGGTGAAATGTTAGATGGTTTTGCTTTTACACAAAATGCTTGGGTTCAATCTTATGGAAGTAGATGCGTAAAACCGCCTGTAATTTATGGAGATGTAAACAGAGAAAATCCAATGACTGTTGAGTGGATTAAATATGCACAAAGTAAAACTAAAAAAGTTATGAAAGGGATGTTAACAGGTCCAGTTACTATTTTAAATTGGTCATTTGTTAGAGATGACATATCAAGAAGTGAAGTAACCAAACAAATTGCATTTGCTATTTGCAAAGAAGTAAATGATTTACAAAATGCTGGAATAAAAATGATTCAAGTTGATGAAGCTGCATTTAAAGAAGGTTATCCTTTAAGAATTGAAAATATAAAAAACTATGCACAATGGGCAGTTGATAATTTTAAATTAAGTGTTAGTAGTGCTTTAATTGATACTCAAATTCATACTCATATGTGTTACAGTGAATTTAATGATATTATCAAAACAATCGAAGCAATGGATGCGGATGTTATTTCAATAGAAACAGCAAGAAGTGGAAATAGACTTTTAAAAATTTTTAAAGATGTAGCTTATAAACAAGAAATTGGACCTGGAATTTACGATATTCATAGTCCAAGAGTTCCAAGTGTAGAAGAAATGGTTTTACAAATAAAATCATTACTTGAAGTTTTACCAAAAGAACAATTGTGGATAAATCCAGATTGTGGGTTAAAAACAAGAAAATGGTTAGAAGTTAAAGAAAGTTTAATAAATATGGTAAAAGCTGTAAATATCATCAAAAAAGAAGAAATTAAATAGAGCTTTTGCTCTATTTAAAAAAAGTTTTAATTAGCCTAAAACTTTTTTTAGATAGTATCTCAAAAAAATTAAGAAAAGAAATCATGATAACACTTAACAATATTAAAGAAGCAAGAAAAAATCTTGAAAATATAGCTGTAAATACTCCAATTGCAAAAGCACCCATTTTAAGTAAAGAATTAAATGCAGAAATTTTCTTAAAAAAAGAAAACTTACAATTAACAGGAAGTTTTAAATTAAGAGGTGCATTTAATAAAGTTGCTACCTTAACAAAAGAACAAAAAGATGCAGGTGTAGTAGCTGCAAGTGCTGGAAATCATGCTCAAGGTTTAGCATATGCGGCACAATACTTCTCTTGTGAAGCTACAATATTTATGCCAGAAGCAACACCTCTTACAAAAGTATCAGGTGTTAAATCTTATGGTGCAAATGTTATTTTAATTGGTGAAAATTTTGATGAAGCATATGAAGCTGCTACAAAATTTGCAAAAGAAAACAATAAAGAGTTCATTCATCCATTTGCAGATGATGAAGTAATCGCTGGTCAAGGAACAATATCTTTAGAAATTTTAGAAGAGTTAAAAGATTTAGAACAAATTATTGTTCCAATTGGTGGTGGTGGATTAATCTCTGGAATTGCAATTGCTGCAAAAGCCATAAATCCTAATATTAAAATAATAGGTGTGGTTGCAAGTGGTGCTAGAGGAATGAAAGATTCATTTGAAGCAAGAATGCCTATTGATTCTGTAACAGTTCGAACAATTGCAGATGGAATTGCGGTTCGTGATGTAACACCAAAACTTCTTGATATTATTTTAGAATATGTTGATGAAATTGTTGAAGTTACAGATAATGAAACAGCAAATGCCATTTTATTTTTATTAGAAAAACACAAACTTGTAGTTGAGGGAGCGGGAGCCGTTGCCACAGCTGCACTTATGCATAAAAAAATTGATGTTAAAAATTCAAAAGTTTGTGCAATAGTAAGTGGTGGAAATATTGATGTAACTATGTTATCTTTAATCATTGAAAAAGGTTTGGTAAAATCAAATAGAAAAATGAATCTAATCGTAACACTTATGGATAAACCAGGTACTTTAATGCATTTAACAGAAGTATTCACAAAAAGTAGCGCAAACATTGTTCAAATAGATTATGATAGAAAGTCTGTAAAACTCGAGTTTGGTGAGGCACATGTTACAATTGCATTAGAAACAAAAGGTGAAGAGCATCAAGAACTAATAAGGGAAAATTTGAAACAAAGCGGGTTTAGATTCAAGCAAATTTAACTTAATTTATTATCTTTAGAAAGATTTTAGAAAATAAATATTATAATGCAAACATAATTTAGTATGTAGTAGAACAAAAAAAAGGAAGAACATGGAAGGAAGACTGTTTACATTCTTGGGTACAATCGGTGGACACGGACAAGAATGGATAATCTTATCGCATTATATTTTAGTGCTTGGTATTATTTTCTTAATTGCAAGAGCTGCAACTAGAAAATTACAATTAGTTCCAACTGGTGCTCAAAATGTAATGGAAACATTTGTTGATGGTATCATCAAAATGGGAACAGATACAATGGGTGAAAAAAATGCAAGAACTTATATGCCTTTAATTGCATCTTTAGCTATTGTAATTTTTGTTAGTAATATGATGGGAGTAATTCCAGGATTTGAAGCTCCAACAAGTAACATTAACTTTACTTTATCTTTAGCTTTAATAGTTTTTGTTTATTATAATTACTTAGGTATTAAAACAAATGGTTTTATTAACTATTTTAAACATTTTATGGGACCAATGCCTGTATTAGCACCATTAATGTTTCCAATCGAAATTATTTCTCATATCTCAAGAATTATTTCATTATCATTCAGACTTTTTGGATCAATCAGAGGGGATGATATGTTCCTTATGGTACTTTTAATGTTAGTACCTTGGTTATTACCATTACCAGGATTTTTCCTATTAACTGCGTTTGGTTTCTTACAAGCATTTATTTTCAGTATATTAACTTATGTTTATATTGCTGGTTCTGTTATGATGGAACACGACGAACACTAATTATTAGTGATTGTAAACTTAAAAGGGAGGAAGTTTTTACTTTCTCCCTTTTTTTATATAAGGATTTTAAAATGAATAAATATTTAATAACAGATCCAAAATATTATACAAATGATAAAATAAAATTTAAAGAAATTTTAATAAATATTTTAGATAAACAAAAAGTTGATATTGCTTGTTTCAGAGACAAAGAATCTTCTAATTTTGAAGAATTAGCAAAAATATTTATTGAAATTTGTAAAAAAAAGAATATAGAAAAAATATTAATAAATAGCGATTTTCTATTAGCAAAAAAATTAAATGCAAGTGGCGTTCATCTTACTTCTTCTCAATTTCATAAAATTAAAGAAGCAAAAGAGTTAGGTTTATATGTAATTATTTCTTGTCATACTTTTGAAGATATACAAAAAGCTATAGAATATCTTGTAGATGCAGTTACCTTTTCTCCTATTTTTGAAACACCTAATAAAGGTAAACCAAAAGGTATAGAAGTTTTAGAAGAAGCAATAAACAGTAATAATATAAATATTATTGCTCTTGGTGGAATTATAAACGAAGAACAAATAAACCAAATATCTAAAGCCAAAGCTTACGGTTTTGCCTCTATTAGATATTTTGTTTAAACTTCACTAATTAAAACTTCATTTGCATGTAAATAAACTAAATAAGAAAAAACATTTTGAGTTTGAAAAATATCTTTTATAGCTTTTTTATAAAAAGCTACTTGAGTTATATGTTCAACATGTGTATCTTTTGTAGTTTTATAATCAATGATATAATAATTTCCATCTTTAAAAAGTAATAGATCAATAACTTTTATCTCTTCTTTATAAACCAAAGACTGTTCACTAATAAACTGTGAATCTGAAAGAAGTGAAATAAATTTCTCATTATTTACCAATAAAGATAATCTATTTTTTATATCAAGAAAATCAATTTCATCTAAAAAATTTGAGTATCTAGTTTTTGCTATATTCAAAGAATATAGTAAATTATCACTATTAAATTCATTCATCATTTCAAGACAATAGTGAGTTGCAAGTCCAAAATATTTGGCTTTTAGATGATTTTCATCAAACTCTTTTTCTTTTGAAATTTGTTTTTCTTGAGTTCCCAAATCCAAAGGTTTATATAAAACTTTTGTAATATTTTCATAATTTTTTGAAACATTTTCACTTTGAATTACTTTTCCAATTTGTATTGGTCTCATATTTAACACATCAAAAACTGAAGATTTTGATTTTTTAAAAACTATCATATTATTTTTAGCCCGTGTTAGTGCCACATACAAAATATTTATCTCATCTTCAATACTCAAAGCTTTCTCTTTTGAAAGTGCTTTTTCATAATCTTTGTTATAGTTTTCATAACCTTTAATTTTATAAAAAATATTTTTTAATTGCACACTTTCATACTCAAATAAAAGTGAAGATTTATCTACATTTTTTCTTTTAATTCTATCAAGCATAATTACAGTATTAAACTCTAAACCTTTTGATTTAAAAATAGTTAAAATTTGAAGCCCAACTGATTCAGAATTTTCCATATTAGAATCTAGTTTATCAATCTCATATACAAAATCAACAATATTAGAAAAAACTGAACTTACTTCAATTAGTTTAATTATGTTTTCATCAATAATTTTTAGTTTACTAGCTAACTCTTTTATTACTTCTTGAATTGATTTTTCTTCTAATTCTATTGCTAAATCAAGCTCATTTAAAATTGGTTTTCCAATTAGTGCATTTAGATTCTCTTTGTAAATCTCTTCTTTAAAATAGAGATATTTTATTGCATTAATTACGGCTTTTACATTTTGCTGATTTATAAGTTTTGAAGTCATCTCTGTTGATATTTTCAAAGATGGGAATTTTTGTTTTAAATAATAATATAGATTTAAAACATCATCATTTGTATAAGTTAAGATTGCAATGTCATTTGAATTTACACCCTCTTTTAAAAGTTGGGCAATTTTTGAAGCAATGTTTTCATATTTATCATCTTCTTCAAGTTTTTCATCAACAATAACTTCAATATATCCACCTTTTGTAACTGACTCTTGCTCAAAATATTCATAATTTGGAATATTTAAAAACAAAGAGTTTACATAAGAGATTATATTTTCACAAGAACGATAATTTGTATTTAAAACTTCAACTTCAAGAAGTTTATTTGTATTTGCTACATAATCAAAAAGTTCTCTTTTCCCACCACGAAACCTATAAATTGATTGTTTTGTGTCTCCCACATAAAAAAATGTTTTAAATTTAGTTTGATCACCTGCAAGTATCTCTTTAATTAATGGTTCTAAGATTTTATATTGTAAAAGTGAAGTATCTTGAAATTCATCCATCAAAATATGTGAAAATGAAGAATCAAGTCTAAAATATAAAAAATCTTTATCAATTTTTGTAGATAAAAGTTCATAAACTAAATTTGAGATATCATTAAATTCCAAATAGTTTTTGTTTTTATTAAAAGTAAATTTAAAATCTTTAAACATCAAATAAAGTTCAAATAATTTACTCAAACTATATCCAGCTCGTAATTTATAATAAATTGCTATTTCATCTTTTACATTAGAAAAAAATGATTCTATTGTCTCATTTGCACATTTTTTAAAGTATGAATAATCAGCTAATGTATCTTTTTCAAGCCAAGTTCTTCCAAATAATTCATCAAAAGTTTCAAAATCAACAGCTTTAATGGCACTAGCACTGGCTCCGCTGCAATTTAAAATTTGCTCTTTTATTTTAAAAGCAAATTCTAAAACATTCTGTTTTTGTAAATCAATAAGTTTTGCATCAATATTTAAAATATTAACTGTTTCATTTTTCTCAAGTAGGTTTTTGAATAATTCAAAAATTGAGTTAAATTTCTTTTTTTCATAGTGTGAAAAATCAATCAAAGTTTCAAATTGTGTTGCATTTAATGATTGTAAAAACTTCATACTCAAAGCTTCAATATCATCAACTTTTATCTCAAAATCATCTGATATTCCAATATATCCACAAAATTCTCGCAAGATTTTATTTATAAATTTATCAATTGTAAAAATAGATAAAGTTGCATTTGAAAATGATTTAACTAAAAAACTTTTTTTACCAAGAATATCTTGTTTTGTTAAACTTGATTGTTCAACAATTGCACTTAAATATGCTTCATCATCGCCTAAAGTTAAAAGAGTTTTATAAATTCTTTCACTCATTTCATTTGCCGCTTTATTTGTAAAAGTAAGAGTCAAAATCTCATTTGGTTTTGCACCAAGTAACAAAAGTGTAATATATCGGACAGTTAATGCAAAAGTTTTTCCACTTCCAGCACTAGCTTTTAAGGCTAAGTATTTTTTCATGGTCTAATGATACTAAATTTTTTATTAATAAGATTCTTTTAGATATAATCAGCACTCAAAAATCACTTAGGATTATAAATATGCAAAATAAACATCAAAAAGTACAAACTCTACTTGATGCAATTCCATATATTAAAAAATTTTTCGGAAAAGTTATTGTTATTAAATATGGTGGCTCAGCACAAACAAGCCCTGATTTAAAAGAAAAATTTGCTCAAGATATAGTTTTTCTTTCACTTTTAGGAATTAAACCTGTTATTGTTCACGGAGGAGGAGCTAGAATTACTGAATTATTAACTAAATTAGAAATTCCTTCACACTTTGTAGATGGTCACAGAGTTACTTGTGAAGAGAGTATGAAAGTTGTTGAGATGGTTTTAAGTGGTGAAATCAATAAAAATATTACATCTTTACTTACACATCATGGGGCAAAAGCTATCGGAATTTCAGGGAAAGATTCAGCAATGATAAATGCTGTTCCAAAAGATGGTGGAAAATTTGGCTTTACTGGTGAAATCACAAAAGTAAATGGCGAGATGATAAATAACCTAATAAGAGAAGGATTTATTCCTGTTATTGCTCCTATTGGAGATAGTGCAGAACCAAATCATCCAGGATTTAATATAAATGCAGATGTTGCTGCTTGTGAAATTGCAGCTGCAATTGGTGCACAAAAAGTTTTATTTTTAACTGACACTATTGGAGTTTTAGACAAAAAAGGAAATTTAATTCAAACTTTAGATAAAGAGAGTGTTGAAAACTATAAAAAAGATGGAACAATCGCTGGTGGAATGATACCAAAAGTTGATTCTTGCATAGATGCAATACATAATGGTGTAAATAAAGCACATATTATTGATGGAAGAGTTGAACACTCAATCTTACTTGAATTATTTACAAGTGATGGAATTGGTACTCAATTTATAAGAAAAGACAACCCTAATAATGGGATAGATATAGAAAAACTATTAGAAAACTAAGGAATATTATGAATTTTATTGAAACAAGAGGAAATGACGGTATTAAACCAGTTGAAGTACCATTTAGTGAAGCAATACTAAATCCAAGTACTTCATTTGGTGGATTATATGTACCAAAAAGTTTACCAAAATTAGAAGATAACTTTATTTTAAATCATATTAACTCTTCTTATAAAGAACTTGCTTTTGACATATTAAAAGCATTTGAAATTGACATTGATGAAAATGAAATAAATAAAGCCTTAGCTTTATATGACAATTTTGATGATGCTTCAAATCCTTGTCCAGTTGTGAAAGTTAAAGATGATTTATTTGTACATGAACAATATCATGGTCCAACTCGAGCATTTAAAGATATGGCACTACAACCTTTTGGTTCGATTCTTTCTTCAATTGCAAAAAAAAGAGATGAAAAATATTTAATCCTTGCTGCAACTTCTGGAGATACAGGACCAGCTGCTTTAAATACTTTTAGAAATAAAGAGAATATTCAAGTGGTTTGTTTATACCCAGATGGTGGAACAAGCGATGTACAAAGACTTCAAATGGTTTGTGAAGATGGAAAAAATCTTAAAGTTTTAGGAATCAAAGGAAACTTTGATGATGCTCAAAATGCACTAAAAAAACTTTTAGCTTCTAAAACTTTTAAAGAAGAGTTAGAAAAAGACAATATTAATTTAAGTGCAGCAAACTCAGTAAACTTTGGAAGAATTATTTTTCAAATCATCTATCATTTTTGGTCATATATCCAACTTTTAAAACAAGAAGAGATTATGAATGGTGAAAAAATTTATTTAGTTGTACCATCAGGAAACTTCGGAAATGTATTAGGTGCATTTTATGCACAAGAAATGGGTGTTCCAATTGAAAAACTTCTAGTTGCATCAAATGAAAATAATATTTTAACTCAATGGATAAATACAGGTATTTATGACATTAGAGGAAAAGAGTTAAAGCTTACAAAATCTCCTGCGATGGATATTTTAAAATCATCTAATATTGAAAGAGTTATATTTTCTTTATTTGGGGCAAAACGAACAAAAGAATTAATGGAAGATTTAAACAACAATAATATCTTCACAATGAGTGAAAAAGAAACAAAAGAAGTTCAAAAATATTTTTCAGCAATTAATTCAGATGATACTTTTGGTACTACTACAATTAAAGAATTTTTGGATAATGGATACTTAATGGATCCACATACTGCAACTTGCATCAAAGCATATAAAGAGTTAAAAGACAAACCATTAAAAACAGTTATTTATTCTACTGCTGAATGGACAAAATTTTCACCAACTGTTTTAAATGCCTTAAAACAAAATAATGAGAAATATAGTGATAAGGAAGCATTAGAAGAAATTTCTTCAAAATATAATGTAACTCTACCTAATAGTATAAAAGAGTTATTTTCTGCAAAAGTAAATCACTCTTTAGTTATTGACAAAGAAAATATTGAACAAGAAATCGTGAAATTTATTAGAGAATCATAAGATTCTCTAATAATAATTTTATTAAAAAATTAAAACTATATAAAAAATATACACTGTGTAATAAATTCACAGCAACTCTCTCAAAACATCATTTAACTGACATAAGTCAATTCATTTTAAGTAATTTCGTACTATAATCACCGAATTCTAAATTAAAAAAAAGGAAGCCAAATATGTCTAAAGAAATAAATAGACGAGATTTTATTGGTTACTCATTTGCTGCAGTTGCTGCAGTAGGTGGTGCTGCTTCGCTCGTTGGTATGAAACAAGCTTGGGATCCACTTCCAAGTGTACTTGCTGGTGGATTTACTGAAATCGAATTGTCAGCTATCAAAGCTGGTGAGCCAGAAACTTTCACATGGAGAGGAAAACCAATATTTGTATTGAAAAAAACTCCAGAAATGGAAGCAAGTACTAGAGACTTAGTAGTAGGTGCTGATAGATTCACCGTTGCTATTGGTCTTTGTACACACTTAGGTTGTATTCCAGCATGGAAAAAAGATAAATGGAAATGTGCATGTCATGGAGGGGAATTTAACCCAAGTGGTAAACAAGTTTTTGGACCACCACCAAGACCACTTGATTTACCAGCATTTAGTGTAAAAGGTACTGCTATCACTTTAGGTGAAGAAGGTCCAGAATACAAAGCAATCGCTGCTGCGATGAAAGCATAAGGAGTTAATTAATGGCAAAATTTGAAAAATCTAACTCTGTTGGTGAGTGGTTAGATCAAAGATTAAATTTAACTACTTTCAACAAAGTAATGATGACTGAATATTGGATTCCAAAAGATATTAACTTCTTATGGGCAATGGGTGTATTATTAGCTACTACATTTGGTATTTTAATTATTTCTGGAATCTTCTTAATGATGTATTACAAACCAGATATTAACTTAGCATTTGACTCTGTTAACTACACAATTATGCAAGAAGTTGCATTTGGTTGGTTATTCAGACATATTCATGGAGTTGCAGCATCAGTTGTTTTCTTAGTTATTTATATACACATGTTTACAGGAATTTATTATGGTTCTTACAAACAAGGTAGAGAAATGATTTGGATTTCTGGTATGTTATTATTTATGACATTCAGTGCTGCTGGATTCTCTGGATATATGTTACCATGGGGACAAATGTCTTACTGGGCTGCAATGGTTATTACTAACTTATTTGGTGGAGTTCCTGTTATTGGAGATGCTTTAGTTGTATGGATTAGAGGGGACTTTAATGTGGCTGATGCAACTTTAACAAGATTCTTTATGTTACATGTATTCTTATTACCAATTACAATTATGGGAATTATTGGTTTACACTTCTATACTCTTAGAATTCCTCACGTAAATAATCAAAATTCTGATGAATTTGATTTTGATACTGAAGCTGAAAAATATTTAGCTGGAAATAAAAAAGAGTCAAAAGTTATTCCTTTCTGGCCTGTATTTAT
>Ga0172378_10001080_pt1 | contig 24833 bp, 21 predicted proteins | sample GrowelOW332metaG_FD_119755 | JGI IMG/M metagenome (GOLD analysis project Ga0172378, IMG submission 119755) | Groundwater microbial communities from an aquifer near a municipal landfill in Southern Ontario, Canada - Pumphouse #3_1 metaG | ecosystem: Environmental > Aquatic > Deep subsurface >... | reverse complement strand
CCGCATGGCGCTTCACTGACCGTGGTCTACCCCGCTTGGCTTAAATTACAAAAGCACCGTCTGGCTGACAGGATAGCTTATCTTGGTAAAAACGTGTTCAACACTAAAGATGTGGACCTTACTATTGAAAGGTTGGAAAGCTTCTTCCGGCTAATTGACTGCCCGGTACGTCTTACTGATATAGTTAAGAATCCCGATCCTGCCGAAATTATCAGGATAATGACCCTTAACAAAGCAGCTACTTTTGTACACCCACTGAATCAGGAGGATTATAAGGCAATCGTTGACCTGATGCTTTGACCCTACAAACTTTTGCTTGCTTTTAATAAGTTCTCCCCTATACCAATTCTATATCCCATCGACATAAAGGTGATCTCACCCTTACTGTTCACATACATCACAAACGGGTATGGCGGAGTCGTTTTCAGTCCGGTAGTCTTGAGTAAAGATTTCATCAGGTTATTGCCTTCATCAACCATAAATAAACTACCCGAAGGCAGGTTCTTATAACCGGTAGGTTGGAAGTCTTTGCTCATATTTGCAGGAGGTATCATAAACAGGAAGTGACCGCCCCATTTTTCAAAATCAGCCTTCAGCAATGGTATATCATTCATTACATGCCGCGTAGGTTCGTTAGCCGGATTAATGAATGCCAATACCAATCCCTTATCGCCCGCCAGCTCTTGAAGAGTTTTGATGTTTTTTGCCCAATCCGTTACTTTTTGCTCCATCCCTATGATGCCCGCAACATTGAGCTTTTGTTCCAGTGGCTCCAATATAACCGGCATGGTCAACTGGTCGCCTTTGTTAAGATTGAAATAATCTGACCGGATCAATACACTGCCGTCATCCCGTCTGTGTCCGGTCATTAACAAGTAATAGCCCGGTTCCAGATCAAGAGTGGCGGGGAATTCCTTTAACAATTCACTTCCTTCATAGTCAAGGGTCGTAAAGTGTCCATCCATGAACTTCTGTATGGTAAAATGAATCGAATACTCAGGCGTTACCGGATTATGGCTATCGTTAGTAAGTATCAATTGTGCATTCTTAACAGGTGCTTCAGTAGTTTCAAAAGAAATATTTACCCATCCGTTATCCTTAAATACTTGTGGCAACAGGGTTGCCTGATCAATACGGGCAGGTATCGACAAACTGCGGCATAAAGCAACAAAGAAGATGTTTCGTGAACGTTCATCGGCAGTACGTAACTCATACACTCCTATGGGTGAAATCGGGCAACCCATGTAGTTCTCCGTCTTGTTAAGAGTGATACTGTCCTTTATCCAACCGGTAATAACTGATATATCTGATTGAGCCTTAGCAGTAAAGTTCCGGTCAAACTTTCCCTGCAAAAATGATCTCCATGGCCTGATCAATTCATTGAGTACACGGGGTGAAAGCACCCCTTCATTGAAAACTTCTGAGCTTAAACCTTTGGGTCTTTCATAAGTATCCGCATTTTTAAGATGATCTTCCAGGTAACGAGCAGGGGTATCCCGAAGGTCCTTTTCAGAAATAGATTCAAGCAGATCAAGCATGAACGGATTAGCAGCATTTGATTTCATATAGGAAGCAATTTCCTGCCAGTTACCATAGCTTAAGGCAACAAGCCTTTTAACTTTTGATGTATCCAGTTTAAGCTCCAGCGCCAACTGCTCTGCTTCAGCAGGCAGCATGAAAGTAGCCATATAAGCATTGCGTATTGAATCCTCCTGAGCAAGCCGGCGGTTATTCTCTTCCTGTCGGGCAGCGGTAACTGATTCCACCAGTTTCTCAACAGGTGGTACATTGTTTACAACTTCAGAGTACTCAATGCCCGGTTTCCTGTTAAGGCTAATGACTACCGTATCTTCTGCCCCTACTGATACCCTTGAATATCCGTAAAGACCATCTTTCGATGCCCAAACCTGCAAATCGCCTAATCCTGTTTGCAACACTGCCATTCCTTTATCATCACTCTGCTTTATAACCATCGGATAGAACTCAGCATAATTATAAATTCTGAATTCTACACGTGCATCGGGTACAGGCTTATTCTGCTTATCCGTAATTCTGATAATTAAAGGTTGGGTAACTGTGTACGATGATAAACTATTAATTTTTGTATACAAATCATTATGTTCCAACACATCCTCATCACCGGAGTATATACCCATCACATTTGTATGCACCATCATAGCACGTTTAACCGGCACATCAAACCAACCCTTGTTCAATACTGCTTCAGGCTCACAAGCCCCCAGATATTGCCATTTGCCATCAACATAAACCTCCACCCATGCATGATTATCATCCGTATGGGCCCATCGGGGTGTATATACCTGGCGGGCGGGAATACCCACTGAACGCATAGCTGCTACTGTAAAGGTCGACTCTTCACCACACCGACCAAACGAAGTACGTACGGATGCCAAAGGTGAGGAAGTGCGGGCATCACCGGGCCTGTAATTCACTTTTTCATGACACCAATGGTTAACTTCAAGAGCTGCATCAACCATACTAAGATCCTTTACCCTCTCCTTTAATTCATTAAAAAACACCGCTCTTGACGTATCCAGGTTTTCATTATTGACCCTTATCGGCAATACGAAATGCCTGAAAACATCCTCAGGTACAGATTTACCCCAGCTAAACGTTTTCCTGGCTTTCAATGACAAATCAACCTGCTGTAAAAAGTAATCCCCGTCATAATCAGCAAGGTCACTCAAAGGCATATATGCATATAGAAACTTCAGCGCTTCCTCTTGTTCCTTGCTCAGAGATTTATCAAATACACCAAATAATGTGTCCTCACGTAAGTGCGCCAGCTTACAGCGGCTTTCATACTGTTGATTTACCTGCTTACGATAATTCGTATCTGTTATAAAATGCCTTTCACAAGAACAGTTCAGCAACAACAAACCTGTAATAAACAGGACCGGGTAAGTTATTTTCCTCATGATGATGTTTTTAATGAGGCAAATGTAAGGAATTAGTCCTCATTTATAAAGATGCAACTCTTTTAAAGAGGATCTGTTATAAGGTACACCGAAACAAGCAGGTAATGCTGACCTTTAAAGTTAACTCCATTTAAGCATTTCACGGTAAGTCATGATCACTATTCGCAACTTAGTGTTTCCTGATAACAATTGGAGGAGTAGAGATTACGTTGCTTTTATTGAGGTCGCGGTCAACAATATAGACTTCAAATTTGATCGTATCATAGGGTGAAAGAGGATTGTTAACGAACAGTGTATCTTCAATTTCTCCCCTGATTGACTTATTTTTTCCTGCAGGGGTCAAAATAGGTATCCGACCATTGAATGTAGCAGTATCATAAACAATAGTAGAATCATTGATGGTATTAGCCGTAATTAATAATATTTCTTTAAATACTCCATTTTGCTGTTCAAAGTACTTAATGAACAGATTATAATCATAAGGAGCAATGGTGTCATAAGCATATAGCCCAATATTACCATCGCCATCAGTATATGCAAAGCTTAATACACCTTGTTGGTCAATCCCATTGGAATCCCTTAATACAACAAAATTCAGGAATTCTACAGTAGGCTCAGGAGGATATTCCTCATACTTCTTGCAGGATACCATAACTAACAGAATCAACAGAAATCCGGATATTCGTCGTACCATAATCAATTTTCTAAAGTATACAAGTCATCAAATATTGTTCAATAATCATGCCACTATTAAAACAAATCACCATCAAAAAACTCAAGTGGTTCGCAGGCAGCAATAAGTTCAGGACCTTCAGCCGTTGCTTTATTAACCTCTTTCGACACTCGGTATTTTTTCATTTTATTGGAAGCATAGGGTTTCAAGAGCATTTTTAAATCTCTATCATTATCCTGATTAAGCCAGGTATTGATATTTCCCTTATCCAGAATAACCGGCATGCGATCATGTATGGGTTTCATGATTTCATTGGCTCCGGTAGTAAGAATGGTAAATGAGTTTATACTTTCACCATTAGGATTATTCCATGTTTCCCATAGTCCTGCAAATGCAAATAGCGAGTTGTCAGCCATCATAAAGCGGTAAGGCAATTTGTTGCCTGTATGCAACCATTCATAGAAACCATCAGCCGGAACCAGGCAACGGCGTTCATGAAAGGCTGACTTGAATGAAATCTTTTGGTCTAATGTTTCACTCCGTGCATTAATCAGGGGAACCCTGGGCACTTCCTTGGCCCAATGGGGTATCAGTCCCCATCTGAAGAGCTGCAGTCTCTTGGGTTCATCGCGTGTTATAACAGGCAACAACTGAGTTGGCGCTCCATTATACCTGGGTATATAAGGAGCATTACCGCCCGAAAGCCCGAAGAACAGGTTAATCTCCTGTTCCTGTGATGTAAGTGAGAAACGTCCGCACATAAGTCAATGATTATGTAAAATTAGCACAATTTGAAAAGGAATACTAACCAGAACCCTGTTTATTTATATATTTGAACTTTATAAGTGGCAAAAAGTTTAATGACTGATCGTCAATTATAATTTTATAACCCTCCAATCTGTAACTATGAAGAAATTTGCTGTTGTACTAGCCGGTAATGGTGTCAGGGATGGTGCTGAAATACAGGAAGCCATTCTCACTTTATTAGCCATTAAAAAGCATGGAGCTGATTATGAAATATTCGCACCTGATGTGATGCAGCATGATGTGGTTAACCATATCACAGGCAAAGCAATGCCTGAAAAACGTAATGTATTGATAGAATCAGCACGAATTGCCCGAGGTAAAATCAAACCCCTGAGTGAATTCCAGGCGCGTTCTTTTGATGCATTGGTTTTTCCCGGTGGATTTGGTGTGGCCAAAAACCTTTGTACTTACGCTTTTGAAGGTACCGATTGCTCTGTAAACCATGATGTTGAGAAAGCTGTCAAGGATATGATATCGCTCCATAAACCTATTGGCGCTATGTGCATTGCACCCGTTGTATTGTCAAAAATACTCGGTAGTATTGAGCTTACCATAGGCGATGATGCCGGAACGATAAAAGATGTGGAGAAAATGGGATCTACCCATAAAAAAACCAGCCATGGTGAGGTAGTGAAAGATGCACGCCATCTGATCTACACAACCCCTTGTTATATGCTTGATGCCAACATCCTGCAAATAGAACTGGATACTTCACATCTTATTGAATCCATATTCAGTGATTTGAAGTAGATTGTTTAAACCCATTTTCAATTAAATCCATTGTTGTTGTCTGGCAAGACCAATAGCATCCTCTATTAGCAACTTATGATCAAAAGCCGTTTCAGGTAATCGGTCAAGGTAAAACCATTCGCAATCGGCAGCATCATCTGAGGCCTCTGCATGAGCATGAGGATCGGTAAGCAAACCGGCATAGGCCACACTGATAGTCCGGTGCCTTGGATCACGATTTATTGCTCCGTAAGCTCCATACTGTTTAAGGGATACGCCGCTGATACCGGTTTCTTCCTGCAACTCTCTTTGAGCAGCGGTTTCAAGTGTTTCATCCATTTCAACAAACCCTCCCGGTATAGCCCACATACCTTGAAATGGAGGATTCCCTCTCTTAATGAGTAATATCTGTGGTCCTTGTCCTGTGTTCCTGAACACCAGAGCATCAACCGTAACCGCCGGCCTGGGGTATTGATACGTATAGGTCATTGCCATTTGTTGTTAGTCTTCTTTTTCTATATCCGTCTCTATATCCGTCTCTATCTCGCTTTCATCATATACCCCTGCAATGGTGAGCACTATTTCACCCTTAGGCGTTACTTGTGCATAATACTTAGCCAGTTCAAGCAGGGTACCCCGTCGATGTTCTTCAAACATCTTGGAGATCTCACGTGAAACGCATGCTTTACGTCCCGCACCCAGCGCTTCAGCTAATTGAGCAAGGGTTTTTGCAATTCTAAATGGCGATTCATACAGAACAATGGTATGGTCCAACGTAGCCAGGTACTTAAGCCGGGTATTCCTGCCTTTTTTGTGAGGTAAGAATCCTTCAAAAAAGAACCTGTCGCATGGTAACCCTGAAGCAACAAGAGCAGGTACAAAAGCGGTAGCGCCGGGTAAGCATTCTACTTCAATTCCCGCTTCAATGCAGGTTCGTATCAGTAAAAAGCCCGGATCAGATATCCCCGGCGTACCGGCATCAGTAACCAATGCGATCGTTTCACCTGAATGGATACGCTGAGCTATCATCTGCGCTGTCTTATGTTCATTATGCTGATGATGCGACTGCAATTTATTGTCAATGTTGTAATGTTTCAGTAACATACCTGTTTTGCGGGTATCTTCAGCAAGTATCAGGTTTACTTCCTTCAGTATCCTGACTGCCCTGAAGGTCATGTCCTCCAGGTTTCCAACAGGGGTCGGTACAATAAATAGTTTCGGCATAATCAGTTTTATATTCAGAATGTGTTTATGAAATCGCGCAGTAACCTGAAGATATCCTCATACTCGGTCAATGGCACTCGTTGCGCCTGATCCTGAATATTATGATATTCCAGGTATTCTTTCCCCATGGAATAGATGAAAGTGGCCGGTACGCCCTTTTTGTAATACGGACAGTGATCACTGTTACAGCTTTCACCTCTTTTGGCTACTTTGCGTAAATACTCGTTATCTGCATTAATTTTTACCAATCGATCGTAATAAAGCGGAAACTGTTCCGCATTAACCATGGTTATTCCTTCACTGCCGGTACCCACCATATCCAGGTTAATCAGAAACCGGATACCTGAAAGCGGGAATAGGGGGTGCTCACTATTATAGTTTGAACCTTTCAACCCAATCTCTTCACCAGCCAATGCAATGAATACCATGCTAAAAGCAGGTCTGTCAGCATCCTGCATATAGTGTGCTGCCAGGTCAAGCATCATTGCCGTTCCGCTTGCATTATCATTAGCTCCCGCGAAGAGGGTACTATTTCCCATCATACCGAGATGATCATAATGCGCCGTAATGACCATAAATGAATCAGGTTGTGTTGTCCCCGGTATAAAGCCGATTACATTACTAACCGGATAATCAGCAATGGATTCTAGTGTTATTTTAACCCCGGCATACTTTGGTTTATCCGGCATTTGCTTTGACAGAACCGTTAATACAGGATACGGAAGTCCGTTCTCCGGTGCATTTACACTCCATGCTATACTGTTTTTATGAGTCAGAATGATAAATCCTGCGCACCCGATGTAATTGCTATGGAGGAGAGAATCAGCCATACGGCCATACTTCCCGTGCATTTCATCTCTATTGTAAACCATCATGGTATGGCGCAAGTTCTTCTTCTGTATTCTCTCAAGCTTTTTAGGATACCGAAAGTCAGAGGAATCTATTCTGAGTAATCTGAACATATCATCCATTGACGGACTACCTGCCATTACTGTGAAATCCTGTCCCGGTTTCAAGCATTTGCCATCAATTTCCAGATACATGTCTGATGGATACGTTTTAACATCTACCTTAAACTCCTGCTTATACCCGGGTGTATAGGCGCTTAATCCCAATCGTTTCATCTCACCGGCCAGATAACCTGCCGCAATATTGCACCCATTATTGACATACCCCCTGCCAAACATAGCCGGTGAGGAAAGAGTATCCATGGTTTGCCTGGCATAAATGATATTCTGTGCTGAAGCAAAAGTCGACAAAATCAAAAAAGCTGACAGAATAAGTGTAATTGCACTCCCGGCCAATAATTTACGCATCATCAGAGGTAACGTCTGTTAATTAAAACTTTCAGGTTGTTAAAAGTATCATCCTGTTCATCCCAGTTATGTTTACTCTTCAACTCATCAAGCAACCAAAGTGCCTGGCTGCCTGAATCACAGTTATTCAGGCGGTTTAAGGCATCATTATAATTCTCGGTATGACCATCAAACAGCTCGTTCACAAACTGAAATTTCTCATTGATGCCAATAGCAGCTTTTAAGTCAGTAATTGGCTTTAACTGCATCCTGTGAGCCAAAGACTGATCTCCTTTGCCGGAGGTCATTTTATCATTGAGTGAAGGAACATCACTTTTCAATTTATCAGCAATGGAAGGTGCTCCAAACAAATCAGCCGTATGCGGTGTCTGCTTGGTACTTGAGGCAACCAAAGGTGTATCGGTTAGTACTGTTTCAGGCTCAGGCTGTATAACAGGTTGTGCCTTTACAACAGGTTCAGGTTGTGCTATGCTGACAGGTTCAGATTGTACCACAGGATGTATCGGTATTTCAGACTCAGGCTGTTGATCAGGTTTTTGAGAATTACTTTGGGGTACCCTTTCAAACGGCACCTTGTCAAGTGTATCTGAAATTGATGTTTCAGTTTCCAATATACTTATCGGTATATGTACCTGTTCAAAAGGCTGTACCTGCGCTCTTGAAGGGACCATTTTTAGTCCTTCAACCGTCAGATAGGTTTGCTTTAAAAGATCAAGCATCATATCAACTTCTATTGCACTGATTTGGTTGTTCTGCAGAGCACCGTCAACCCTTGCCTTGAGCTTGGTGATCAAATAATTTATGTCGTTCAACGTTCTTTCCATATCAGAGTCTTAACAGTTATTTGTTTCTTTAACGTTCGAATAGTGAATTTTTGTACATTGCAGCCTGATTATTCCGGTCAATGGCGTTTAATGTACCTGAATAAAATAATTGAGGCTATAAAAGTATAAAGAAATCCGTGGATTTATAACAAATGTTTCTTGAAAGCACCAATAACTCAACGCATCGTCGTGGATGGATCGAAGTAATCTGCGGTTCCATGTTTTCCGGTAAAACCGAAGAGTTAATCCGTCGCTTGAATCGTGCCCGCATTGCAAAGCAGCGGGTTGAAATATTCAAGCCAATGATTGATACCCGTTATGATGAAAACAACGTGGTTTCACATAATGAGAACTCCATCATGTCAACCCCTGTCAGCTCGGCTACTCAAATACTGCTTCTTACCAACGAAGTAGATGTAGTGGGCATTGATGAAGTGCAATTCTTTGATTCTGAAATTGTTGAAGTCTGTAATAACCTGGCAAGCCAGGGAATACGTGTAATCGTTGCCGGACTGGATATGGACTTTACAGGCAAACCTTTCGGGCCGGTACCTTCACTGATGGCAACTGCCGAATACGTAACCAAAGTTCATGCAATTTGTATCAGATGTGGAAACCTGGCACAATATTCGTATAGGAAGGGTTCAGATAAGAAGCTGGTAATGCTGGGCGAAACTGAAAGCTATGAACCCCTGTGCCGTACCTGTTACGAAAAAGCAAAAATCAATGGTTAGTAGTTAATAATTCTTAATCAGGAATAAGTGGTTAGGGATTAATGATCACAGGCTTGTGGTTTTTCATTAATTTTGCAAAGAATTATAATTGTTATGAACCTGATCAATATATTGAAAATTACCTGTCTTACCATTCTATTGGCAGCCCTGCGGTTCCCTGCTGTTGCCCAGGAACCATTTATGGATGAAACAGTGATTATTTCGACTTCATTGGGCGAAATTCAACTAAAGCTCTATAAAGACACCCCCCTTCATAGCAACAACTTTATTAAACTTGCTGAGCAAGGTTTCTTTGATAGTACCTTATTCCACAGGGTTATTGAAGGTTTTATGATTCAGGGTGGTGACCCTGATTCAAAGCATGCACAACCCGGAGTAGAATTGGGTAATGGAGGACCCGGTTATGATATACCTGCTGAAATATTGCCAAACCATATACACATACGTGGTGCATTAGCGGCTGCCCGTGAAGATGATAAAGTAAATCCCAAACGGCTCTCATCAGGCTCACAGTTTTATATTGTACAGGGCAAACAGTACAGCGATCCTGAATTAGATATGGTGGTAAAGAAACAAAATTCCCTGGCTAAGCAACAGATTTTTGTTACCATTATGGACCGTCCTGAAAATATTACTTTACGTAATGACTTCTTCTCTGCCGATGCCAAGGTTGATTCCGTTCATTTCAAATTCCTGCTTGATACCCTTAACGGAATGATCGACAAGGAATTTGCATTACAAACGCCATACACTATACCAGCCGAAAAAAGAGCTATCTATAAAACTACCGGTGGTGCGCCTCATCTTGATGGCCATTATACCATATTTGGTGAAGTGATTAAAGGAATGGAGGTTGTTGATAAGATCGCCGCCGTTAAACGGGATAAAAACGACCGTCCGCTTGAAGATATTTCGATGAAAGTAACTATACTAAAACCTAAAACAAACTGATACGATGAAAAAAACCACGTTAGCAGTTATTGCACTGCTGCTTTTTGTTACAGCATTCAGTCAAACCAAATCACCCAAACAAACAACCATTCTTATTGAAACGGAATACGGAAATATGACCGCAGTTCTTTATAACGATACCCCCTTACATCGCGATAACTTTTTAAAGCTTATTAAACAAGGATGGTATAATGGTTCTACTTTCCATCGTGTTATTAATAAGTTTATGATACAGGGCGGTGGCCAGGGAAATCAAAATGACCCGGGTTATACCATTCCGGCAGAGATCTTGTCCAATCACTTCCATAAAAAAGGCGCTCTTGCTGCCGCTCGTAAAAGCGACCAGGTAAATCCAAAGAAAGCTTCTTCAGGATCACAATTCTACATTGTGCAGGGTATGATCATGAAAGACCCACAAATTGCTGCATTTGAAAAGCAAACCGGTAAAAAGGTCTCCGCCGAGCGCCGTAAGGTTTACAGCACCATCGGTGGTACTCCTCATCTTGATGATGATTATACCGTTTTTGGTGAAGTAATTAAAGGACTTGACGTAATTGATAAAATTGCTGCAGTACAAACCGGCCCCGGTGATCGTCCCGTTAAGGATGTTAAAATGAAAATAACAGTGGTTAAATAACCATCTCAAATTAAAGTAGCCCGCTATTATGATTTTACGGGCATGAAAGTATGAAACAACAAATAGAAAAATGTTTAGCTGAGGTTCAGGCCTTTTCTACGACATCAACCGATGAACTTGAACAATTCAGGATTAAATACTCAGGCAAAAAAGGAATATTAAATGATCTTTTTGCACTCTTCAAGACGGTTGCTCCTGAGGAACGTCGTGAAATGGGTATCTTACTGAATGAGTTGAAAGAAGCTGTTCAACTAAAGCATGAAACTCTAAAGCAATCACTTGATAACAGCGTACAGAAGGCTGAAACGATTCGTGACCTCACCCTTCCTGCAACCGATGAGCAGGCAGGTTCCCGCCATCCGTTATATATTATTCGCAAGCGTATCCTTGATATCTTCGGTCATATAGGCTACACTATTGCTGAGGGGCCTGAAATTGAGGATGACTGGCATAATTTCTCCGCCCTTAACTTTGCCCCTGAACACCCGGCACGCGACATGCAGGATACTTTTTTTATTGGCACAAATCCTGATATACTGCTTCGCACCCATACATCAGGCGTTCAGGTAAGAGTGATGGAACATACCAAACCGCCTATCCGTATGGTGTTTCCCGGAAGAGTTTACCGTAATGAAGCCATTTCGGCAAGAGCACATTGTTTCTTCCACCAGGTTGAAGGACTCTATATAGATAAGAACGTAAGCTTTGCCGATCTGCGCCAAACGTTGTTGTACTTCGCTAAGGAGATGTTCAGCGCCGATACAAAGATCAGGTTGCGACCCTCATATTTCCCTTTTACCGAGCCTTCTGCTGAAATGGATATCTCATGCAATTTATGCGGTGGTAAAGGATGTGCTTTCTGCAAACATACCGGATGGGTAGAAATACTCGGTTGTGGTATGGTCAATCCAAATGTCCTGATCAACTGCGGTATTGACCCTAAAGAATACTCCGGTTTCGCATTCGGTATAGGGGTTGAAAGAATCACCAACCTCATTTTTAATGTAAAAGACCTTCGTATCTTTTCTGAAAATGATGTCCGATTCCTCAAACAATTTGCCTCGGCAATGTGATTATCAAAAAATCAGAGATGGGTTATAGCGACCTCTCCAAACTTGCCCCGATAACCGTGAAGTGATTTTTGAATCATTTGATGTAAGATACTGATTTAAGATACTGATGTAAAGACTGCCTCCCAGCATGCGGAGACAGTCTTTTTTCAGTTAATGAGTTATATATATGTTGACGACTACCGGCACAAATAGGTGGGTAGTCTGATTATACAATTTAGATGGTTGTTTGTATAGCCTTGCCAGGGCCAACCTTTTACAGCTGATACCAACCATTCGCTAACAGGACATTTCCCAACGCCTGTATGCATTCAAGCCAAGAAGTCAAAGAACAATTATAAAACAAAATGAATAAGGATAAATTACTTACCCACTGATTATCAGTGACTTTATATTTATCTTTATACTATTTATTTTGTTTTTACTATTAATATGTGTCAATTATCGTGCCACGTTTCATTGTTTTAAAATAATAATCATTATTTACCATTAATATTTTTCTGTTTCTTTTTTGTAATGAATTATTGTTATACCTTTATCTGGCATTTTATTTATGTTCGCCTCAAATGAAAGATAAAAGATTAATACTTACCACTTGTTTCATGTGTACAACGCTTCCGTTTTGCAACACCTATAATCAAAAAAACAAGCTACTGACTGATTGTTAACCAATATTTATGAAAAGACTGATTGTATATTCACTTATTTGTTTGTCATTCGCATTCTGCAAGAACCAGAGTACTGAGAGTACGAATGTAACAGGCCCGATTAAAGCAACTATAGACGTAAATTCAAAAAGCATTTCCGACTGTGAGGGATGGGACAATTTAATAGCAGATATGGATTTTATTCCATTAGAAACAAACGATTCATGCTTGATGGATGAAATTAGAAAAGTGGCTGTTTGTGAAAACAGAATTTGTGTTTTATCCCGGAATCAGGGGCTATTCATATTCAATACTAAAGGGAAACTAATAAATCATCTCACTGCTAAAGGTAAGGGACCCCTTGAATTATTAAGACCTATAGATTTCAATTTATCCAAATCAGGTAAACTATATGTTTTAGACCAATATAAAATCATAGAATACGATTTAAATGGCAATCCCATTTCAGAAGCAAATCTTAACCTGCAGATTACACAAACCAGGCCCATTAATATATATTATCACGATTCAGCAAATATATACACCTGGTACCCTGCAATCAATACGAATACTGCAACCAATAAGTATCATTTATGTGTTTCTGATAATCATTCATCCATCAAAAGTAAACACATACCCTTTTCACACTTTACATTTGGTGTAGAAGGCAGGTTTTCACAAAGCGGAAAAAATGAAATCTCAATAGCACCTGCGGACCTCAATGACACCATTTTCATTATTAAAAATGGGGAACTCTTACCTGGTTTTATCATTGATATTAATAACGGCAAGAAAAAGCAAATTGAACCATTAATTGGAAATACCAGCGACGATTTTCAATTCTTCGATCAACTTAACCATTACATGCTAAAACATAATTTATATAGCATTGGTGGGAATGCCGTTTATAATAGCACATTCTTAACTTTTACAATCAGTAAGCCTGGCGAACACTTCAGATGCGTGTATAATTACAAAACAGATGATGCATACTTACTAGGATGTTACGAGAATAATGCGAATTCAGCAATCTTTTATCCCGTCTCCATTTATTGTTCTTTTAATGATGCATTCTATTCATCAAAAAATGCCTACCAGTTAAGAAAGTTTCTCGACGAAGGGAAAACCGGTTGTACTTTCCTTCCTGAAAAACGCCGGCTTGAACTTCTTGACAAAATCAAAGATGTTAAAGAGACGGATAACCCTGTGTTAATGGTAATCAAAACAAAGAATAAATAAATTAGCCCTGAAACGTGTATGCAAAATTGTGATCCGAGCACTAAATGATTTGAAAGCAATAATTTAATAAAAGGTATGAAACAAATACTATCGGTTCTTTTAGCAGCCATGCTATTTTCAATCTCATGTTTGCAACATAGAAAAGGCGTTGCAGATGTCCTCGTTGAAGCCAAATATGATGATACATTAAAGGCAGAAGTATTGCCTGAGTATATAAGATCAAAAATCCCGGTTGCCATATATTATTCTCCCGAGGGTTTATTGAGTGTGACTGAAACCCGTAATGGTATAATTCAATTATTGGATACTACAGATGGTCATGCAATTTTTACAAAAATAAAGAGAGGTAAAGGTCCCCATGAATTATTAGATCCCATATTATGGTATTACATCCGGAGATCATGATAAACTGCTATTTATGGATTTGAATGAAATTACCCTGCTCGTATTTGATTATGAAGGCAATATGGTCAAATGCCTGTTATTGGATAAGAATGTAATGACGTTCACCGTTACTCCTGATGACAGGGTGCTATATGGTGTGATCGAAAAACCTGACAGGCTGATTGTTAAATACAAACTAAAATAACAAATAATAACAAGATTAAACTAATTGGCAGCCCGATAGATAATCCGGCAATGCAAAAATTATATACCCGTATTCTTACGCAAAAATAATTGAATCGAAAATTGTCCTATATTTAGTGTGTTCTTTTGTGATGGTTTACTGATGATCAGATTAATTCAGGTAATCAAAATATTCGTATGACTTCAAAAACACTGTTAAGTATCATTTCAGGAGTGTTGCTTGTATCATGTAACTCTGAGCCGGAATCTTCAGCACATGATACCAATCAATCGCAAACCATAATAAATGATACAGCTTTAGTATCCGTAACCTTTGTTAAGAAAGGCTTATTCGTAAATGAAACCTGGTGCAACGGCACCCTGCAAGCCGGCCGTAAAGCGATTGTTCCGTTTGAATTGCAGGGCAACCTGGTTAAGGTGAAGGTTTCCAATGGACAAAAAGTGACCCAGGGACAAATACTGGCCCAATTAGATGACTATCGCCAACAACAGGAGCTGAAGCAGGCTATTCTTAATTATGAACAGGCTCAACTTGATTTTGAGGATCAGTTGCTGCTTTCAGGTTATAAGCCTGCTGATACTCTTAAAATCCCCGCTACGGTTATGAGAATGGCCAAAATACGCTCAGGGTTAAGCGCTACAGAGCTATCACTGGCTAAAGCCAAACGTGAACAGCAAAACACCCTGATCATAGCTCCTGTGGCCGGTGTGGTATCCGGACTAAAGGCACAGGCTTTTACCCCTACTTCTGAGTATAAAAACTTATGCACGTTGATTAACCCTTTCACAATGGCTGCTACTTTCCAATTGCTTGAAAGTGATGCTGCACTCATTAAACCCGGACTCCGGGTAAAGGTGCTCCCTATTGCCTTGCCCGGTAAAGTATTTGATGGTGAGATAAGTGAAATAGACCCTGTGATTGACGCGAATGGTCTGTTGCAGGTTACGGCTAAGGTCAATAACCCTTCAGGAATACTCCTTGACGGGATGAAGGTCAAGGTGGTGGTCAACACCCATGTCCCTGATCAGTTGACAGTACCCAAATCAGCCGTACTGGCCAGGCAGAACCGACAGGTGGTATTTACGGTTGAAGATGGATTGGCGGTTTGGAATTATGTAACAACAGGCCTCGAAAACAGTACTCAATTTACCATCACTGAAGGGCTTGAAGCAGGTCAAATGATCATTACCGGCAATAACCTGACCATCGGGCATAATGCACCTGTAAAAGTGAAACGCTGAACGACTGTTAATGGAGACTATTGAACTTATGTAAACCAAATATAATCCGGAGCTAACCACTCTACAATGATAAGGCGTAAACTGTTCAGTACCTATACAATTATAAAGCTTATTTGTTTTGGCAATTCAATTGTTTAGTTAACTTATTATCAAGTATTTTTTTCATATACTTGACATTTACTTTTTAATGCTTATATTTGTATGTTTGATTCTAGACAAATAATAAAATGATTTCTCTATTTCACTTTTTTTCTATTATTACTGACCCTTACTTTGACTATACCTTTGTATCGTCTTTTCCTTTAGAGAGAGAGACAGACAGAGTATTAACCAGTTCTTTATTAACCCACCTGCTCATCCAAACCGGCTAACTAAAGCTAACAAAATAGCTCTGCCGACGAAGGATGTGTCTCCGTAATGATTTGTATCTAATTATAACACCTAAATTCAAGTCACTAATTAAATATTACAAAGCAAAATGATAAACAAGTTTATTTTAGCCATAGCCACTTGTGGTATAGTACTAATAAATTTATTCCCATTTCAAAATAGTAAAGCGGAAGAAAATAAAGCAAAAAGATGGAAGCTAATATGGTGTGATATTAATAGAACTTCAAGCTACGAAGTCTGCCAGATAGATGGCGATGGGAATCAATGCTATAACGGTGGAGCCATATCTCGTTCCTGTCCAAGTAATCCTAATTAACATTCATACATTATGATAAAAATAGTCAAGATTACATTTTATACTTTTCTGCTTTTGTTTATGACTGGTTGTCTGAATAATACTGATCATCCATCAAATCCAAATGATACCAAGCCAGAGATAATTCGAGTTAAAGATATCGACCTCCAAGGAGATATAAAAGCTGGCGATGTATATGATCAGGTCCAATTCATAAAGCTAGAAACAACGAATAAATCTCTTTTTGGAAAGATTGATAGAATTATTTTAACAAAAGAAAATATTTATATTTTAGATTGGCTGATTTCAAAAGACATTTTTGTATTTAATCGTTCAGGTAAGTTTATTACTAGATTTGGACAAAGGGGCAAGGGGCCAGGAGAGTTTATCAGTCCTTCAGATTTTTATATAGATTCAATAAATAGAACTATTGTGGTTCTGGATAATGGCGAATATTTACATTCATACAAATTAATTAATAATACTTTGGAATTCGTAAAAACCGAGAAAATACCTCAAGAAATCGGTCCTTTTGAGGTCACCAGAATAGATACAAACGGTAATTTTGCATTTATTTGCGGCAGAACGAATCCCAACCTTTGTATCACGGACGGTAGATTTCGGAATATTAAGTATCATTTCCCCTATTATAATAGAAACTTTTCAGCACTTCTTCTCTATAGTTTAGTTTATAGTGACAAGTATGTATTATATCAAAGATATTTGAATGACACCATATTCAAACTGATCGACAATTTAGTAATCCCACATATAGTATTTGATTTTGAACAACCATTTACATTAAATAACCTTTTAAAAATGGACAATACAAATCAACTCGAAAATATGGATAAAATGTATAAACTTGGCTCTTACTTTGAACTAAATAACATGTTTATTTTTTCCTATTCTCATTTGGGCAAAGTGTTCTATTTATTTAGAAATGAAAATAATCAATATACGCATACATCTAAAGCGGATTTTGTTAATGATATTTATGGATCTGGAAATTTAAACTGTAAAGGCATAGATCCTTTAACTAAGTCTTTTATTTTTATTGCTTCGCCAATGAACATTCTAAATGTACTAAATTCTCACCCTGAAAAATTAAATATCAAATATAAAAGAATGCTAAATAGTATGAACCTCAATGATACCGACAACACTATTTTGGTTTTACTTAAATAATTAATTGTGTCTAATTCTTAGCATAATATTTTCCATGATAAGGCGTAAGCTGTTCAGTACTTATACGATAAATATCCTGTTCATTATGTTTGCCCTGGCCGGGATAGCCCTGGTTTCACGCCTTATTGTCAAGTTAAACCCTGCCGTTGATCATGAAGCTCTCACCGTAAGTTACACTTTCACCGATGCGGCTCCACAAGTGGTGGAACACCAGGTTACCTCTGTTCTCGAAGGTGCATTTGCAACTATCAGCGGCATTCAGCATATAGAGTCAGTCAGTAGTCATGGGTACGGATATATTACGCTTGAAGCTGAAAAGAAAACTGACCTTCAAACGATGCGTTTCCAGGTGTTGTCAGTTATAAAGGATGTATGGCAACATTTACCTGATGGTGTGGGCTACCCTGAAATTATAACCGGTAGCAATGGAAAGGACGAGCGTCAGTTGTTACTTTCCTATGTTTTAAATGGAAATGTTGAAACTCTTGAACTGCAGCAATATGCTGAAAAGCACATTCAAACATTGCTTTCAGGTTTACCGGGCACCAGCGGAGTAGAGGTATATGGTGCCACCCCCTATGAATGGAATTTAAACTTTTATTCTGCTAAGCTGAGTCAATATGGGCTCTGTACAAGTGATCTTTCTGAAGCACTGGCTCAATGGGGTCAAGTGGAGAATATTGGTTCCGTTGTTGATCAAAACCAAAATGTATTTCCTGTTACCTGCACTTTTAATGCCGGTGATCATTCTGAAGCATCTTGGCTGAATATCCCTCTTAAAAACATCAATGGTAACATAATCCGTATGAGTGATGTAGCTGACCGGACCATAGTTCAGCAAACTCCCCGTCATTACTTCCGAATAAACGGACTTAACACGGTAGTCATAAACATCTATGCTTCTGTTACTGCAAACCAGATTGCCCTGGCTGATCAATTGTATCAAACGGAGTCGCTGATTAAAAAAGACCTTCCTGCCAATTGGTCACTCCTGAAGATGTATGATTCAAGCGAATACCTGCGCAGGGAAATCACCAAAACAACACAACGCATCCTGGCAGCCATCGTGCTGTTGCTTTTACTTGTCCTTTTGGTACACCGTAGTTTCCGCTACCTCCTGCTTATAGCCATAAGTCTGGTGATAAATCTGGCCATTGCGGTTATCTTCTATCATATTTTCAGGGTCGAGATTCACCTGGTCTCCATTGCAGGTATAACTGTGAGTATCAGTATCATTATCGATAATTACATCATGATGGCCGATCACGTACTGCAACGGCGAAACCTCAGAATTTTCACAGCCATGATGGCTTCCACCCTGACAACTCTTGGGGCTTTGGTGGTAATCTTTTTCCTTGATGAATCTGATAAAATTAACCTCGTTGATTTTGCACAGGTGGTAATCATTAACCTGGCCGTTTCATTACCGGTTGCTTTGTGGTTGATTCCATCGCTGATAAATGGTTTAAATATTAAGCCCCGGCAACCCATTTCTAAATCCCGTCGTTTCAAACGGGTGCAGCAATTTAACAGAATCTATTCTGCTTATATTAAGTTTGCACGACGATGGCGGTGGGCGTTGATAATCATCCTTATCCTGGCTTTTGGAAGTTCTCTCAAATTATTCATGCAACACACCCGACAAGGAGGTGATTTTTATAGTCCTTCGGGTGAAACCACACTCTATATCAGGGTTTCATTGCCCACCGGAACTACCACGGCCCAGCTTAATGAGGTATGCTTGAAAATGGAAGGTTACTTACAGCAATTTCCGGCCATCCGGCAATTTCAAACCTCTGTAAATGGTCCTCAGGATGCCACCATAGTTGTTTATTTTACCCCGGAATCTGAAAAGGGAAGTGAACCCGGCATCATTAAGAATTTCATGATTCAGAAAGCTACTGAATTTGCAGGCGCTGATTTCGGAATTTATATGCGCAACGAGTCTTTCAGTAATGAGCTCTCCGAAGGTTGGCGCATGTCGTCTATTTGTATGAGTGGTTATAACTATCGCGAATTATTAGCCCTGTCGCAATCCTTGTCCGACTCCCTTTTAAAGAATCCTCGTATTGAAAACATAGCCATTTATAGCGGATTGCATTCATTCTATCAAACTTCAACCATTGAGGAAAAGGGGTTACTTATTGACAAAGCCCGGCTTGCAGCAGTTGGTATCGGTTATGCCGATTTTGTAAATAGCCTCTATAATTACAATGCCGGACCTGTTTCACAAATAACCATTAATGACGGAAAAGAATATATAACAGTAAAGCTTATTGCCGATGACCTTCAGCAATCAGATCTTTGGCAACTGATGAATACCCGTTTGCAAATTAACCATTCAGTAATCCGGCCAGGCGAAGTCAGCCAACTGACAACTATCAATGTTGATGGCAATATTTACAAGAAAGACCAGTCGTACTATATAACCACCGCCTATGATTTTATTGGACCTGAAGAACTATCGCGAAGGGTGCTTGAACGTGAAAAAGATAAGCTCAATAAAGTACTGCCTCTGGGATATAAAGCTGAAATAATTAATTATCAGTATTCATGGTCTATTCATGATAAACCGGCATACTACCGTTTGCTTATACTCATTGCAATTATTATCTGGGCCATCAGTGCGGTTATGTTTGAATCATTAATCCAGCCACTGGTTGTTATCAGTGCCATTCCGATTTCTTTTATCGGGACATTCCTGACTTTCTATTTGTTCAAAATCCCTTTCGACGAAGGGGGTTATGCTTCTTTATTACTCCTGAGCGGGCTGGCAGTAAACATGGTAATTTACATTCTAAACGACATCAATCACTTCCGTAAACAAAAAGGTATCCACTCTCATACTGTTTATCTTAAAGCTTTCAATTTTAAAATTAGGCCCATCATGTTGACCACTGCTTCAACAGTTATCGGATTACTTCCTTTTTTGGTTGTTGACAGCGGCACTTCATTTTGGACGGCTTTTGCAGCAGGAACCACAGGGGGCCTGCTCTTTGCCATACCCATGATCACCTTATATCTGCCGCTCATGATCAGAATGGACAAAGCAGAAGAAATAAGTAATAGAAATCCATTACATTTGAAACAAAATCAGTCCAAAGACTCATAAACAATGGTACGTTACCTGGTACAGAGGCCTGTAGCCGTTATAATTACATTTATTGCCATTGTGGTGATAGGACTGGTAACCGCCAGATTATTACCCATATCACTGTTGCCTGATATAAAGGTACCTGAAATTACTGTATATGTTTCTCATCCAAACACCCATGCAACCGATCTGGAGCGCAGCATCATAGCTGTACTACGCACCAGGCTGCAACAATTGCCGGGTCTTAAGGATATTCAGAGTGAAACTCGTGACAATAAAGCCATCATCCGTCTGAAATTCGATTATGGTACCAATATCGATTACGCTTTTATTGAAGTCAACGACAAAGTGGATGCTGCAATGTCCGGTCTTCCGCGTGAGGTAAGGCGTCCAAGAATTATTAAGGCCAGCGCTACAGATATTCCGGTTTTCTTGCTAAATATCACGCTCAACAACAACAATCAGGATACCGATAGCCGGGAATTCATGGAATTGAGTACTTTTACTGAAAAGGTTATCCGCAAACGTCTTGAACAGCTCAGTTCGGTGGCATTTGCCGATGTGAGCGGTGAAACCTCTCCTGAACTATATATTATTCCTGATCAGGCTAAATTACTGAGCCTAGGAGTGAATACCGATGCCATTACTTCAGCGCTTGCCCAAAACAATATTACTGTTGGCGGAATTACTGTACGTGAAGGGGAGCTGCAATATAGCCTGATGTTTAAAAACGAATTACGCACATCTGATGATGTTAAAAATGTTCTGGTTGATGTGCAGGGTAATCCTGTTCCTCTTAAGGATCTGGCCAGTGTTGGAATAAGGCAGCAGCCACGCCAGGGAATGTACTTGTCGCAAGGTAAAGAGGCTGTCTGCCTGGCTCTTGTTAAAAGTAGTGATGCTCGTATTGAAACAATGCGTGATGAGGTAAACGGACTAATTAAACAGCTCAAGACCGACTATCCTCAGATAGGTTTTGAAACCAGTCAGGATCAGTCGTTCTTACTCACTTACACCATCAATAACCTGCGTACCAACCTTATCCAGGGATGCTTTTTGGCCATTCTGGTCATGTTTCTGTTTATCCGCGATTACCGCAGCCCGATTCTAATAGCTCTTACACTACCCGTTACGTTGATTATCAGTTTGTTGTTTTTCTATCTGTTTAATATCTCTATCAATATCGTTTCCCTTTCCGGTCTTATTTTAGGTGTCGGTATGATGATTGATAATTCCATTGTGGTTATTGACAACATCTTGCAACACCAGAAGCGAGGTACCCCACTTTTGCAAGCTATTATCAATGGCACCCATGAAGTCATAGCGCCCATGATCTCATCTACACTAACCTCATGTGCTATTTTCATTCCATTGATTTTTTTAAGTGGTATTGCAGGTGCCCTGTTCTATGATCAGGCAGTAGCCATTGCAATCGGACAGGGTATATCACTTTTGGTATCGATAACACTTACCCCGACCTTATTCCACCTGGTTCATAAAAAGAAACATAAACACGAAGAAATCGGGTTCCTTAAACATGTCAAATTATTCGATATTGAGCACTCCTATGTTAAAGGATTCAGCTTTATCTTTCGCAATCAGACTGCAACATTTATAGTACTTCTAATGATTATGGCAGGTGGGTATTTTGCTTTCAGGATGATGGATAAACGCCAATTACCTGAATTGCCTCAAACCGAAACCATTGCCGGGATTGATTGGAATGAAAATATTCATGTTGATGAGAACCGTAGCAGAATTATCAAGCTATTGAGCATACCCGGTACCGGCATTGTACAATCAAATGCTTTCATTGGTGAACAGCAATTTGTTTTAAACCGTGATCTTGATCTGAGCACTTACGAAACAAAACTGTATCTGAAAACCAGTGATCATAAAACGCTGAAGCAACTGCAAAAGAAACTTACAGATTATTTAAGCAGCAAGTACCCACGAGCAACCTTCAGCTTTTCACCTCCTGATAATCCTTTTATGAAAGTATTTTCCGGCAATGAGAGTCAACTGGTTGCGCGCATCAGGTCAGTTAATACTGAAGCCCCTCCATCACTCCCTGATATTCAAAAGTTGGTCACTCTTTTAAGAAACGAAGTACCGGGCCTTCACCATAATATCCCGGTACGACAGGAATATCTGGTGCAAGCCAATCCTGAAGCGCTCTTTATGTACAATGTTAATTATAACAGCATTATTACTAAACTCAAAACTACTTTCAACAATAACTATACTGATAATCTGAGGGCTGATGACCGCTTTGTTCCCATAGTAATAGGCGCTGAACCTGTTACGATGCAAAATGCCATCTCTACACTGTTTATTACCAACAATGACGGCTATGATATTCCGTTACGCAAACTGGTTACTGCAGAAGTATCATCAGGCTACCAAACCATCTATGGAGGAATGGAAGGAGTATTCGTGCCTTTAAATATAGATGTTAAAGCGAATGATACGCCCCAAACCATGCAAAAAGTAAAACAATTAGTGGCACAATTCCCGGGAATGGAAACAGGATTTTCAGGTAGCTGGTTCGACAATCAAAAGCTCATTTCTGAAATGATCGTCATATTATTCATCTCTGCCTTACTCCTCTTTTTTATCCTCGCAGCACAATTCGAATCCATAAGCACCCCTTTCATAGTACTCGTTGAAATACCTATTGACATAGCATTTGGACTTATATTACTCTTCATTGCCGGTAATTCAATCAACGCCATGTCGCTTATTGGATTTATAGTTATGGGAGGCATTATAATCAACGATTCTATTTTAAAGATTGACACCATTAATCAACTGCGTAAGGAAGGAATGTCGCTATTAGATGCTATTCATGAGGGTGGCCGCCGAAGATTGAAACCCATCATTATGACTGCTCTGGTCACGGTGATTGCACTCTTACCCCAAATGCTTGGCAGCGATTTGGGAGCTAAACTTCAGCTCCCTTTGTCACTTACCATGCTTGGAGGAATGACTGCCGGTACCTTAGTCAGTTTATGGATCATCCCCCTACTCTATTATCATGTAGTCATGGCCGGTAAAAAGCTGACCGCTCTTTTTCAAAAGCGCCGTCCATAACCTGTCAAATTGTAATTACTTTTTACCATGACCTTGTCCACCACTCTTCCCTTTGCTATTTCCCTTACTATTTCCTTTATTATTGCCACTATTATTCATTTTCCCTTTCTGGGATTGTCCTGGTGATTTCTTATAGGAATTACCCGATGAACTCATTCTGGCTTTTGAATTACCATTCCCCGGCTTATTACCATAGGTTTTCTGATATTCACCATGATAACCTTTTGCATACTTGACTTTATGAGTTTTATAATAAGCATAAGGAGTATTGCCATGGTAATCAGTCAGTACCACTTTATATCCATTGTATAAATCGTAATTTCTATATCTCCTGGGCAAATAAGTTCTATGTACCCATACTCCTCCTTCATAATAAATAAACCTGGATGATGGAATATCATAGTAGGCCTGAACATCAGGAAGATAATAATACTGGACATTACTGTATCCAACAGGGCCCCACATCGGAGGTGAACCTATGCCAATACTGATATTGACTTGTGCAAACAGAGTACCTGCAAAAGTCATTGCCATTCCAATCAGGAATAATTTTATCGCTTTCATTTTTTTAGCCTTTAAGGTGGATTTTTATCAACATACAAAGTTACGGCCTGCCAAAAGGTAAAGTCTTACACAACTATTTATAATATTTGTAAAGTTCACAGTGCGTTTAGGAAAGCACCTCCCTGCAACCACCTTCCCGAATACCTTCTTGGATATCTTTTCAGAGAATAGAGGTAAGCTGTACCTCTTACCTCACCACCGCCACACTCCCCTTCAACTTATATTCCTTACCTAACCGGTTTGAATAGCTGATGGTCCTGGGCGGTCAAAGCACCTCACCCCTGCCCTCTCCTCAAGGAGAGGGTGTCCCCTCGTAAAGCACCTCACCCCGGCCCTCTCCTCAAGGAGAGGGTGTCCCTCGTTATGGGTTCATCGGTTTTCTTCGGCTTTCGCAGAAATTTCACTTAATACCTAATCTATTTTCGTCAGTATCTCTTCATTGGAGAATCTCAGAACAGTGATTCCGACATTTTCCAGTTCATGTGTTCTGGCCTCATCTCTCTCTTTTGCTTCAGATGTGTCATGAACTGAACCGTCAACTTCTACCACGAGTTTTTTTTCATAACAATAAAAATCGGCAATAAAAGAT